>ERZ650304.6-NODE-6-length-194925-cov-9.390301_pt1 | contig 194925 bp, 199 predicted proteins | sample MGYA00376240_ERZ650304 | MGnify/ENA primary metagenome ERZ650304 (study PRJEB26733, sample SAMN07839271) | wastewater metagenome | biome: small river; feature: stream; material: water | place: USA: North Carolina | collected 2016-03-01 ...
GACACTCTTTCCCTACACGACGCTCTTCCGATCTTGTTCTTTTCCGGCGGCGGCAACATACACAAGGGACTGGACTTAGCTATTGAGGCGGTAATTGGTACTGATATACATCTGCACATCTGCACAGCTATCGACCCAAAGTTTCAGGCCGTGTATGAGCAGAATTACTCTCCTCAAGATCTAGCAAATATTCACTGGCATGGTTTTGTACAACACAATAGTCGCAAGTTTCGAAAGCTTATTCGTCGCTGTCAGTTCGTCGTGCTGCTGTCCTGCAGTGAGGGTAGTCCCGGGTCGCTCATCGATGTCATGCAATACGGCCTTATTCCAATTGTGACGCCGGCATGTGGTTTAGACATGACTGGGGCCGGATTCATCGTAAAGGACATCGGCATCGCTAATATTAAACAGCAGCTCATGAGAGCGACAGGAGAACCTCGGGATGAGGTGCGGAGTCGCGCACAAATGACCCGAGAGCTTGTAGAGAAAGATTACTCACTGGCGGTATTTAATCAATCACTAAGAAGGGGCCTGAAGAAAATTATATGAAGCGCATACTGATTGACTTGACGGATCTAATCCCAAAAGAAATGGGCGGTATAGAACAGTACGTGAGAGACCTTGTAGTAGGCTTTGCTCAGAAGAGTACAGCCGAGTATCAATTTACGTTACTAGTGCAGCCAGCTCACCGACAATATTTCGGGAAACTACCGATGCATGTGAGGTACAAGGCGATACCAGGAGCTCGTCGCTTAAAGGGTAGGACACGTGTTTGGAAGGTTCTACTGAGGGCGTATGGGGTAAACAAAATGAATTATGATTTGGTCCACTTCCCACTTCAGGTAGTTCGCTTTCGAATTAGTGGACTTCCAATAATCGTTTCGATCATGGATATACAACATGAGTCACATCCGGAATTCTTTAGTGAGCCCGATCTAGTTGCTCGCAGATATATCTACCCGCATTCTATTGATCAGGCCGATAGAGTGATAGCTATCTCGCAGTTTACAGCCGGTGAATTGCATCATTACTATCACACACCCCTCGACAAGATTGATGTAGTGCCACTTGCGATAAACATGAACGCTCCCGGTAAAAATGCGAAGCGCTTGCCGCAAATATTTTACCCAGCTGCAACCTGGCCGCACAAAAATCATCTCAACTTAGTCAAGGCCTTCGCTATGTTTGCTGCCCATCATCCAGGGTATAGCTTACATTTTTCAGGAGCAAAAAAACAAGAATTTGAAGGGCTTATGAACACAGTACATGAGCTTGGTCTAGAGGATAAAGTAATACACCATGGTTACGTAACTGATGCCCAGGTGGCTAGTCTCATGGCCTCTAGCGAGGCAGTTGTGTTTCCGTCATTGTTTGAGGGGTTTGGCATACCAGTCTTGGAGGCTATGGCCACCAAGACTCCGGTAGCATGTTCAGACATAGCTGTGCTCAAGGAGTTGTGTGGCGATGCGGCTATTTATTTTGATCCACACTCTATTAAAAAGATCGCAAGCGCTATCGAAGATGTTATCTGTAATAGTAAACTGAGGCAGAAATTACTTAAGCAGGCACCCGGGGTACTATCTCGCTACACTGTAGCCGCATTGACTGAGAACACGATAAAATCATACGATAAGGTAATCGGTTAAGAAATGACATTAAAAAAATCTCATCCGAAAGTTGCAATTGTTGTACCGGTCTTTAATCAGAAGGATCTGATAATTCGGTTTGTAGAATCTCTGCGCGAACAAGACTATCCAAACTTGGTGCTGATCGTGGTCGATGACGCTTCAAGCGATGGCACGTATACTACTCTTACAAAAGATTATCCAGATGTTACAACGCTGAAAGGAAACGGTAATCTGTGGTGGTCGGGGGGTACAAACAAAGGTATTAAGTTCGCCATAAAAGAAGGTGCAGACTACATACTGACCATCAATCACGATGTGACAATTGGTAGGGGCTACGTATCAAGCCTTGTCACATTTGCGAAGAAATATCCACATGCCCTGGTCGGCTCGATGGTCGTGGATCGTCAAAAACCAGATTCGGTCTGGTTTTTTGGCGCCTCGTATTCAATGCGTACCGGCGAGAATAGTCATGTCCTCGGTAAGGTTAGTGATTTTAAGGAGCCACAGAAAAGTACGTGGCTGACGGGCATGGGTGTGCTGGTGCCAGTAGGTGTGTTTGATGCTATCGGATATTATGATGAAGCAAACTTTCCATTGTACTTTGGGGATGCTGACTTCTCTGAGAGGGCTCGTCGGGCTGGCTATGACTTGTGGGTGAACCATAAGAGTATTGTCTATGGTGACATTAATGAAAATTGGATCGGACGAAACGTTCGTCGACCTAAGTTGCGCTTTATATATGATCTCTTCACACTCATCAACTCGCCATTTCAATGGAAGACACGAAGTCTTTATTACAAGAAATACTGGCCAGGTAATTACCGTCTAGCCCTCCTGAAGGTATATACGATTGGGAGTGCAGGGATTTATTTTGCCTATGCAAAAGGGCTCGTCCGCAGAGTCCTCGGCATAGAACCTCGATGGTAGGCTAGATCTGCCCCTCAAAAGCTGCCATGTCGGCATCGACCATCATATCAACCAGACCTTCAAATGTGACCTTTGGCTCCCATTTAAGGATTTTCTTAGCCTTAGCTGGGTCACCAATGAGGAGGTCAACTTCAGCAGGTCGGAAGTAGCGCTGATCGATTTCGACATACTTACTCCAGTCGAGACCGACGTGATCAAAGGCACGCTCGACGAACTCTTTTACGGTATGGGTTTCGTTTGTGGCGATAACATAATCATCCGCCTTGTCCTGCTGTAGCATCAGCCACATTGCCTCAACGTAGTCACCGGCAAATCCCCAGTCTCGTTTGGCATCCATGTTTCCTAGGTAGAGCTTATCTTGCTTGCCGTGCTTAATGGCGGCGACAGCACGAGTAATTTTGCGGGTTACAAAAGTTTCGCCACGTCGAGGTGATTCGTGGTTGAAGAGAATCCCGCTGCAAGCATACATGTCATAGCTTTCTCGGTAGTTGGTTGTGATCCAGTGACTGTAAAGCTTGGCAACGGCATATGGTGAGCGGGGATAGAATGGTGTGGTCTCGATCTGTGGGACAGCCTGAACCTTACCGAACATTTCGCTTGAAGATGCTTGGTAGAAGCGCGCTTTTGGTGCGTGTTCACGGATTGCTTCGAGCAAACGAAGCGTGCCTACACCCGTGGCATCAGCAGTGTATTCGGGGATCTCAAAAGATACTTGTACGTGGCTCTGGGCGGCCAAGTTGTAGACCTCGTCTGGCTTGATTTCTTTGATGAGTCTCTGGAGTACCGAGCTGTCAGCAAGATCACCAAAGTGAAGTGTGAGCTTTTGTTCTTTTTCGTGCGGGTCGCTAAAGAGATGCTCGATGCGGCCGGTGGTAAATGTACTATTGCGACGAATGATGCCATGTACTTCGTAGCCTTTTTCGATCAAGAGTTCTGCCAGGTATGATCCGTCCTGCCCGGTAACACCGGTAATGAGTGCGCGTTTAGTCATTAATTTCCCTCCTATTACTGATACTGATGTGAATTTTTGATTTTCATTCACGAACCATAAGGCTTTCATCAAAGCCGGGTATGCCTATACACTGTAACAAGTATGGCTAATTCAACCAAGCATAGACGACCAATTATCTACATCGAAGCCACTGCTTTGTGTCGGTCACAGCGGACCGGAGTTTCGTATTGGGTGGAGGGTCTTATTAAAGGTCTGGTGGCACAACGACCAGATACGGACTTTGTATTCTTTCATTTCGCGGGCGACGATCATCCATTGCGAATCAAGGGTAAAAACGTGAGCGAAATTACTATCAAGAAGCTGCCCGGAAAACTATTTCGGCTACTCTACGTCGCGGGCTTGGCGCCTCGTCTTGAATCACTGCTGAAGGTCGACAGAGTTGATCTCGTAATCTTTCCAAACTTCTACGCCTGGCCCGTGCAGACTAAGGGCGCCCGAATCATTACGTGTATACCTGATACGACCTACCTGGACGTGCCTGAGTATGTGCCGCACCGGTATTTTCGTAAGCTCCTGGCTGCGGGTGTGAAGCACAGCGTGAAGGTCTCCGATGAGCTGATTGTGTGTTCGGAGGCAACTGCTCAGTCGCTTGAAGATCATTATGGTCGAGCCGTTTCTACAATGACCGTTGCCTATCCGGGATACGAATTGCCGAAGGTCAAGCCGGTACAGTCTGGAATTGATATACCAAAGCAACATATATTGTTTGTGGGCACGCTCGAGCCACGTAAGAACATTGCCAATCTCATTCGTGGATACGTGGCTCTGCCGCAAAAACTGCGCGATGAGTACCCACTCATGCTAGCGGGCGGGAAGGGGTGGCTCGATGAAGAGATCGGTCGTCTCATCGCTGAGCACACCCCGGATGGCGTACGAGCGGCCGGCTACGTGACAGATGGTGATCGTGAATTGCTTTACAGATCAGCCGCCGTATTCGCCTACCCCGTGAAATACGAGGGGTTTGGTATGCCGGTGATTGAGGCGCAGGCGCACGGAGTGCCAGTTGTCTCGACCAACAACTCATCTTTGCCAGAGGCAACAGGTGGTGTGGCCGTCTATTGTGAGACATCCAGCCGGAGTATTACCCAAGCTCTTAAGAAGATACTGGGTGACAAGAAGCTGAGGACTAGTCTTTCGGCTCAAGGGCGACGGCATGCCGCTAAGTTTACGTGGAAGTCAGGACAAGACGCGTTTGTTGAGGCGGTAAAGCGACAAAGTTAGATTCCTCCTACTCGGGGAACATGCTACTATGCATAGTATATGGCGAGCATAGACAAAGCAGGGGGCGTGATAACCAGTACATACAAGAAGCTCTTCGCGGGGCTTCTGACGAGTCTTGTTTTCTTGCTCCCGTACGAGCGTATCCCATCTCTTCCAGTGCGGGTACTCGGTGCTTCGATAGACCTTCGTCTGAGCTTTTTGGTCGGTGCAGCTATGCTCGTTCTTGTGATTTGGAGTGTGACGCTTGCCAAGCAAAAACTTCGCGTGAAGCTTGAGCTACACCACTATTTGCTTGCGGCGTTTTTCTTTGTCTATCTCATGTCGGCATTGCTGAGCGTGGATCTGAAGCGGGCCCTTACAGTCTGGGTATTTACAGCCTTTACGGCCGGCGTTGGCGTGTCGGTTGGATTGTTGTGGCAATACCGAGATAGTTTGGCTATACGCAAAGCGCTTTGGATTACGACTTGGATAGTTCTGGTTTTTGGTTTTTACCAATATTTTGGCGATATCTTTGGTCTACCGCAGAGCTGGACGGGGCTGCGAGATATATATACCAAGGAGATTTTTGGATTTCCTCGTATCCAATCGACTGGACTTGAGCCGCTTTTTTACGGGAATTTCCTCCTCATCCCATTTTTTTACTTCTCAAGCCGTTTCCTCAATAACCTAGAAGAGCGTCCACTGCTCTTAATCGCAATCTCTACGCAGATCGCCCTGACCGTTTCGCGAGGGGCGCTCATCAGCGGAATAGCTGGCCTCACGGTGCTCATCGTGCTCTCACTGCGTGGGGTTTCACATTGGAAGAATATTCATCAGCAGGCCGGACTAATTGGTATTACCGTGCTTGGGACGACGCTCGCCTTGCTACTTACAAATGTTAATAGTCTCGGAATATTGAGTAAAGATAGTTCGTTGCCATCAACATCTGCTTCACCCGCGCCCGTTGCTGTGATAAATCAGGCCACAAATCTAACATCGCAAGATGATCGAGTGCGAAATCGTGATCTTGCATGGCAGGCCTTTCAGGGCCAGCCATGGTTGGGAATTGGCCCCGGTAACTTTAGTGCTTACGCCAAAGATAAATATGCCGGGTATGAGGGTTCTGAGGGTTATATAGTCGTTAATAATGAGCCCCTAGAGTTGCTAGCCGAGTCGGGCGCCATTGGCTTTTCGATGTTCCTACTTATGGTCAGCACGATTGTGTGGCAGTTATATAAGGCATGGCAGCATGTTACTCCTCAAGAGAACGAGTGGCCGGCAGTAGTATTGGCATACCTCCTGGCGTTAGCTATTCAGTATCAAACATTTTCTACGCTGTATATTATGCATGTTTGGGTATTGATTGGTATCGGGATGGGGGCGGTAACTGGGCATGTGCCCAAGAAGCCAACAAGGAAGTAACCCGATAAAAAACCTAGGCCTCATCGATCATAGAGGAGTCATTAGAGATACATGAGAGCACCCTTCTATTTGCGTGAAGGCGTACTATAGAAATAGAATCAGCCTCTAGGGGCGATAATTCGGGTGGCACCTCTTCCGGCTCAATAAATCTGCTTCAGGTCGACACAGAATCATGATAGGATAAGAGCCTATGCTTACTACTTTCTTGAGCTACATTATGGCACTCGCTACCTTTTTGGTCATCGATTTGTTTTGGTTGAATGTAGCTGCAAAAGAATTTTATCGACGCGCCTTGGCTGATTATCTCTCGCCACAGGCCAATGTAGCACCCGGGTTATTGCTGTACGCCTTACTCGTAGCAGGTCTGACGTACTTTGTTATATTGCCGGCTCAAAAAGATAAGAATATGCCGTTGGCCTTGATGCGCTCGGCCTTTCTTGGGATTATTTGTTACGCCACATACGACCTGACAAATCTAGCTATCGCTCGCAATTGGCCTGTGTCGGTCACGATTATTGATATCATATGGGGTGCAGTACTTATGATGTCAACAACTGCGATTACCCTTATACTGATGCAGAAGTATCGCTCCCAATAAGCTTCCTCTCGAAAGAGGATGATACAATAGTGACATAAGAGGTATCAATAATAAGATGGCCGATAATGAACAATTCTTAGTGACGCCGCAGACGTCGGCTCAGATTACCCAAGAGACGCCCGCTGCAGGTGCGAGTGAGAGTCTGAGAGACCTGGAACTCAAACGTGCTCGACATTATTTGTTGCCGAGTATTAGCGCACTTGTGATGTATTTCGCAGTGGCCTTTGTTGGGCTCATTATCCTCAACTGGGGTAATATCTTTACCTCGATCAATAACACGACCGGTAGCGATCCGTTGAGTCTCACTCAGTCTATCAAGGCCTATGCGGATAACCCGGCAGTGTCCTGGGCAACAATTATTCTCTTCTGGGGATCCGTCGGCTTGGCTGTGTACACATTGTTTTGGCTTGGCTCTGCCTTTTTTACAGCAGCCCGTAATGAGATGATCGTGGAAACAGCTTTTTCTCGACGGGGTCATTTCTGGGACAAAATCCGTGTACCGCTCATCAAGGTTGTCTTGCTGGCATCGGTCGTCATAGCGATTGTCGTCAGCCTTAAGTACACGGTACCGGCTCTGGGTAGTTTAGCAGCCAGCGGAATCTTCCTCTTCCCGACATCAACGCTAGCTGCTGTCGGCTATATCGTCGGTGCTATGCTGGGTTCGGTGATTAACATCTATGTGATTGCGACGCTTATTACTTTCTATCGTCACGCCGAGGGAATATTCTAGACCATTCTCAAAACTGCACGATACGAAAAGCCCCTCGAGACTGTAGGGGCTTTTCGTGAGAAGGGGTATGACCCGGCTCACACATATATTGCTAGAGAACACCTATTAGTAGCGACGAATCAAGCCGATGACTGTACCTTGGATTTTTAGGTCCATGTCAGGAGTGATGTAGATTGGCTCCATAGTAGCATTGGCTGGTTGCAGACGAATACGTCCGACTTCTTTGTAGTAGCGCTTGAGGGTGGCTTCACTGTCGTTGACGAGAGCAACAACCACATCGCCATTTGAAGCGGTTTCTTTTTCTTGGATTACAACGTAGTCGCCATCATGAATACCGTCATCAATCATAGACTGTCCTTTGACTTGCAGGACATAACTATTGCGCTTGCCAACCATGAATGGTGGCACAGCCAGCGTCTCGGGGTGACCGGTCATGGTCTCGATAGGTGTACCGGCCGCGATGAGCCCCAAGATAGGGAGCTTGGTGGCTTGATCGGATAGAATCTCAGTCTCTAGCTCAGTCACCGGCATGAGTGATCGGGCTGAGTTATTGCCCTTGGTGAGTAGTCCCTTGGTAACAAGCGAGTCGATGTGCTGGGCGACAGTTGCGACTGAATTAAGCTTGAGGCCGTTTGCGATCTCACGATAGCTAGGGGAGTAGCCACGCTGTTCTATAAATGATGCCACAAAGTCGAGTGTTCGCTTTTGTTTCTTCGTGAGTGGCTTCTGGATTGACATTGGTATACACCCTCCTGTTAGGTAAAACGAGATTGATTATATGATTTAAACAGCCAGATCTCGGGTAATGTATCAACATATTTGAGATGTGACCCGCTAGCTGTTTCGTAAATCATTCGCTAACGTTCGCTCTTTATAATAGCGAACAGGTGGCGAACGTGTCAAGCTTGTTATTTACATTTTCTAGGCGTTTAATAGAAGTATTATGAAACCTATCTTACGAACCCTCACTGTTGTCCTTGTATCTCTTCTGGCTCTTACTGGCGTCGCGTTTGCGGCCGCAGAACAAACCAACTCATCCCTCCCGTCCGGTCAAATTGTTAATGGACTCTACGCTCGTGCTGCTGAAACTGTCACCGTAAATGGTGATGTAACCGGCGATGTTTGGGTCGCTGGACAAGATGTTGAGGTCAACGGCACGGTTCGTGGCAACGTCTACGCAGCCGGTAATAAGGTCATCGTCAAAGGTACAGTGACGGGTAGTGTCCATGCTGCGGGATCTACCGTAGAGGTCGACGGGACAATCGGCGGCAGTGTTTATGCTGCGGGTAGTGAAGTCTCCTTAAGGGATACAAGTAGGGTAGCGGGTGCTGTTGCGCTGGCAGGTAGTAAGGTACAGCTCGGTGGGGATATCACCCAACAGGTCTACGCAGCAGGTAGTACGGTCGACATGTCGGCTCGCATTGGGCAATCGGCCAACCTAGCGGGAAGTGATATTAGCTTGAATGACCAAGCCAAAATCTCTGGTGATCTGACGTATCGCTCCGAGAATGAGGCGCGCATAGCGAATGATCGAGCGATTGGTGGGAGCCTCAAGCACGATGAAGTGAAGCAGGCCGAACATAATCCAGTCCGCGATAAGATCGTGGCAGCTCTCTTTGGTCTGGCTTTCAATATAGTCATTGGTCTCTGCCTGGTCATATGGGGCACTCGTATTCTCAAGGCATCTGACACTATTCTCGCCACCGACTTGCCGGCAGCAGTTCTCAAGGGTATCGCCTTTACGGTGCTTACGCCTTTGGCACTTCTCTTCGTAGCAATCACAATCATCGGCCTGCCGCTGGCAGCGCTCGGCGCAATGTTCTATGGCTCTCTCCTCATTCTCGCACCGGCGCTCGTGAGCTATAGCCTCGGACGGTACATTCTTGTGATTACAACACACAAGGACAGCAAGAAAGCTCCAAACAAGTTCCAGGCTATCCTGGCGGGAAGCCTGGTCTTCACGATCATCTCGCTGGTTCCTATTGTTGGTGGATTGGCTGAGTTCTTGCTCTGTGCGGCTGGTGCTGGTGCATTGATTGCTCGTGGCTTCAAGCCGCTCCAGACGCACTCCTAGACCGTCTCATCTACCCAAAGGGCCCACATCGAGTGGGCTTTTTTGGGTGTCGGCATTCTCTTATCTGGAGCAAAAATAATCCCAAAGGAGTTGACAGGTAGGTGAACCTGACCTAACCTGGAACCATAACTAATAAAGGAGTGAATACAGGATATGGCAACTTTTCAGCACACCAACTCGAAAGGACAAACTTACTTTCTACACCAGCGTGATGTTACCCTCAAGGGTGGACGTCAGCAGCGTATCTACTTCTTCGGTCGTGAAGCCAAGGAAGGTGCTATCGATGCACTTCCTGAAGGGTACCTCGTAGTAGAGAACACCCGAACTGGCCTTCCTATCCTCAAGAAGGATCGTTCAGGCGAAGAAGCAAAGTAGCTACTGCCTCTCACGAGTCAGACACGCAAAGGCCCCGCTTCGGCGGGGTTTTGCGTTTCTGGTAACAGATTGAACTGCTGGTATCGCCAGGGTGATATACTAAAAAAGTAGACGAATGAAACCTAAAGGAGATACATTATGGAACCAACTACCCCTCCCGCAGATCCTGCAGCTACCCCTGCAGCCACTCCAGGAGTAACACCAGGAGACGTTACAACCCCAGCTCCAGGAGCTGCTCCAGCCCCAGCTCCGGCTGTAACACCAGCACCAGAGGCAGCTCCTGTCGCTGACCCTACGCCAGCTGCGGCTGTCGAAGGCGAAGAGACTGCCATGCCAGCTCCAGAGGTTGCGCCAGCTGCACCTGAAGCTCCTGCTGCACCAACTGTCTAGTCTTTCGATGTGACGTCATATGACCCCTGCTCTTCGGAGGAGGGGTCTTGTGTTAGCTCAGGCTTTTCTCAGGAAGTTACTTGACTCTTAATGTAGCCATAGCATAAGCTCTATGTAACTACACTTACCAAAGGGATCTTATGGCTTCATCCACTCCTGCAAAATCAAAAACAACTTCAAAAAGTAATACAGCAAAAAGCAGTCTACTCAAGACTTCTAAGAGGTTCGACTATCGACTTATTGGTCTTATCGTCGTATTGCTTGTAGTAGTAGTGGGTTATTTGTTTATTCGGTTTAGCAAAGCTGCGACCACAACAAAGGATTACGTCTACGAGTTTAGCTGGAACAGCGTAAGAGTCTATGAGCCTAACACTAATACTCCCTTAAAAGAAATATTTCTCTCGCTCACAAACCCAACTGCCTCCAATGAAGCTTCATGCGGTGGCCAATCCGGTGGAAACGTAGTAGCAAACGCTGTAAATCGAGTTTTTATATACAAGTGTGAAGGCGAACTGAAGAATAAGGTGGCGGTAATTGATACTTCTCTCAATAAACTAATCAATATATTCGATATCACTCCTGATAATCACTATAATCAAACATTCATCGTGAATCCCGCGAAGAGACAGTTTTATATTCAAGATCAAACCGATAACGATGATCATATCGGTATTTACAATATGGATACTGGCGTACGCATAAGATCAATTACTGTAGATTACCCATCCGCAATAGTAGTAAGTAGTGATGGAAACATACTAACTGCGACGAACAACGCTGGTGGAGCTGGCAAATATAAGGTCGCAACCAGCTACTCAACTTCTACATGGAGCGAAATCAAGTCTCTAGAAGCAGATACAGTAGCATCTCCTAGCTTCGGTGGGTTTGGGCCAATGCAGTATGAGCAAAACTTCAACGCAATTCCAGGAACACAAAGCGCATATGTAGTTATGAATTCGGCCTTTAACTATACAACCAGAACATATGACTTTGCATTTCGTAGACTTAACTTATCCACTCTGGCATTTGAGGGCGCCCCAATAACCATCCCAGGAATAAGCGCTGGTCAAAGCATTAATCCATTCAGTCACTTGATGCTATCGAATGATAAAACAAAGATGTATAGCCTAGCTTGGGGTACTCTATGCTCAGGAAAATACTGCTATCAAGCGATTGAAATAGATATCGCAAAGAATTCGGCTCGAGTACTGCCAGGGAGTAATTTCATTCAAACTGTTGCTGACAAAAATAGATTTAGTTCAGATACCTTTACCCAATCAAATGATGGAGCCTCTCTTTATATCTCAGGTGGATACAGTGCGCCACCAGTCACAAGCTATAATCTCAGTACTGGTATCCAAAAAACGTATCCAGCGGGCATGAGAGCAGGTGGTAGTTATGAGTTATACATAGTCCGCGCCGGAATGATAGAAACTACAACGCCAACTCCTACCCCAACTGCCACACCAGCAATAACTCAAGCTCCTGGCACCTCAGCGCCAACGAGTACGGGTACCTGGACAGCAGACAAGCTCCTCCTCGTGAAGGGCACGCTCACCACAAAGGCTGATGGCGCAAAGCAGATTACATCTGCCAAAGAAGGGAACTGGTCTGTATCACACTTTTCGCTCGATAATGTTGCAGCAGATACCTACTGTGTGAGCGGTACCGCTCCAACTGGCTCGTATTCTCAGATCATTGCCCGCTATGATGAGCTCGGACGTACTGTGTCTGACCCGGCTCAGCTTTCACCACTTGCAGCTGGCGGCTTTGAGACATGCGCTTCACTCGATCCTCGTCCTGCTGGCCAGACCGGTACTAGTCATGTCTTCGTCCAGATCTACTCTCCAGCAGTCACTCCAACGACTGTCGACAAGATGTACATCCAGTCTGCATCAACAAATCCTGCACCGGCCTCGAGCTCATAGATCTATTCCAGACAAGGTAGAATAGAGGCATGAAAGATCTATTCCTACGGGCTTGGCGTGCGCTCATGAGCTTCGCGAGACGACATCCAGTAGTAGCAGCTTGGATATGTGGCATAGCATATGAGGCATATCATGTGTCGTGGCTTCGGACGATCAAGCTGAGTGAAGTAGCGCCTGATTCTGCCGTAGTAAAGCTTCTTTACGTCGTCGCGGTAATAATTATGGCCACCTTCCTGTCCACGGCTTTTCCAATGATGGTACTTCTATGGCGACGTTTGAAGTTGTCCTGGCGGGAACCACAAGCACTTTGGATTATTCCGACGCTCTGGATAGCGGCCGAATATCTCCAGAGTGTATTATTCTCGATCATTATTTATGGCAACTGGGGCCGAATCGGCAGCTTCCTTACTTTTGGGTCACCTGGATATTTTCTTGTCAAAACGCCCTTTGTGTACCTCTCAAGACTCGGTGGACTTTGGATATTGAGTGGCGTCTGTTTATTCTTCGTTATCGGGCTGGCTCAGCTCATCTGGACGCCACGCAATAGGCTGAATGTCGGAATAGGGCTAGGCGTTCTCATCATCCTTACACAGCTTTCTTGGGCGTTCTGGAGGACGCCACATGGCCAAGAGCAGACTGTTGCGTTGGTGGGGCTCGCAACAGGCATGAATGTCAGGACTGAAGATCCGCAGATCAACATCTCGCTGGGTAAACTGCCCGAACAATCCTATGACGCTATTATTTTGCCCGAGTATTCGCATTATTTTGAGTTTCGACCAACGGTTGATGCAGAAGTTATGAGTCGCCTTGCAAAGAGTAGCGATACAGTAGTAATCGATAGCTATCAAGATCGTTCAGCTCGACCATTTATTAACTATGTGACATACCATCGCCCAGATGGGTCAATTCTCGATCGACAGCATAAATGGTTCTTGGCTCCTGGCGGAGAATATTTACCTTACTTCTTGACTGTTCCGCTCAAGCTCACAGGCAATCAGAAGATTATTGATGCATATAATTTTCAGAAAGAAGTCAGTGGAGCTGATAAGCCAGAGCAGCCTTATCGCATCGGCGATGTTTCCTATGGAGCATTGGCATGCGCTGGTGTGATAAGTCCTGAAATTTATCGTGGCATGGCTGACAGGGGCGCAACACTCTTATCAAACTCGGCAGCTCTCGACTCAATAGGGCTATCACCGCTGTATCATCAGCAGACTGAGCTTATGGGCGTCTTGCATGCGGTCGCAAACGCGAGGCCCTTTATGCAATCTGCAAGGGGCGGATACATTTATGCCTACGATATGGACGGACAGAGCTTAGTGCGTGATACCAGCTTTCAGACTACGACCCTGACAGCAACCGTTCAGACCAACGACCGCAAGACGCTCTATACGATTTTGGGGGATTGGGTAGCGTGGGCGTCAATCGCTATGGTAGTGGGCAGTTTCATCTCTCTCCGGCGCTCCTGAACAGCCGGTGTACTCAGTAGTGATAGTACTATTCTGCTGAGTACTCGATGTATCCGCCTGAACGCATAATGAATGAAAAACCGGAGAACACGTTAGTGTTCTCCGGCTTCAAGTGCTCCACTTGGCGGAGGGGCACTTTCGTAATTCGGGCCATCTTCGCCAAACAAAGCGAGGGCGATCAGGTCCGGTGTGGTCTTTTTGGTGCGGGGCGCTTCGAGGAATACGTAGAGTCCACGGAGTGCATGGACGATCTTGTGGCACACCTCAAAATCGACATCTTGATGATCGAAGACCTGCACGATTCCGGCCACAAACTGCTCACGAGATGCTCCATCGTCCGGGTCGAGATTTGCCACGAGCCAGCCAAAGGCTCGCCCGTAACGAATGACATCCTCAGGATGGCGTTTTGCCAACTTTTCTTCTACTGCTGCTACGAGCTCGTGAAAAGCAGTTTCGCGCTCGGCCAGTTCTTTGATGTGGGCGGCAAAGATCTCCTCGGCTTTGCTTGGGTGGCCACCGTGAACGTGCCACTCGCAGCCCGTGCAGGCGATGAGCCAGGTTGTGGCAGGACCTCGTCGATCGACGTGACCGCTAGGATCAGGAGTGCGATGTACGGACAGCTTGTGCGGTTGGGGCAGTGCTTCATCGGTCACGCCTCACCCCTTTCTTTAGCCAGTCGAACTCATGGCCATATGTTCTGATCGGATCGGGTGTTTTGTGAAACCAGCCATTGTAACAGTCGGCTTTTCTGAGAAGGATGAGGGCCGTTACGGCCAGGTCGAGCTCATCAGGGTGATAGACAATGCGCCGAGTTTGCAATTCGAGAATGACGGCTTGCCCCATGAGGGCATGAGGTGGATATGACAGAATTTCGAGAAGAATATTGGCCAGTCGATTGATCTCAGCCATCGTCAAGTCGATCGCCAGCTTACGGTCTAGTCCGGCAGTCACGAGTTCGTTGACGATTCTCTCGAAAATCTCGATCGACTCGTCAGCGGCGTTTGGTCCACTTGGCCCACTAGATGAACCGCCGATGATGGCGTCATAGGAAGCGCGGCGATCCGAGTCACCCAGGCAGTGCCAGGCGAGCGTGAGCAGCTTGGCCTGCATGTCTTCGGCTTGATCGCCGGTGGCGTCGGGATGGACTGCTCTTATCTTGGCAAGGTAGGCGGCACGGATTTCGGCCCGCGTCGCCGTATGTGTTACACCCAGCAGGGCGTAATGGTCCTGCATGATGCAAGCCTTTCTCAAGAGGTGCGAACAAGTATTCAGTATACGATCATGAGATCCTGGAGCGAAGCATGAGGGGATTGCGATAAGTAATAATGGTGGGCCCGGCTGGACTTGAACCAGCGACCAATCGGTTATGAGCCGACTGCTCTAACCAGCTGAGCTACGGGCCCGAAGAGGATGCTTGCTTGTATTATAGTGGGCCACGATGAGGCTGGCTGGTTAGAGTAGATCTTTTATAAGCGCCCCTGAAGCGACGACAACCAGCGAGCTGCAGGCCCACGATGGATACTATTTTACTGGAAAACTTCCAATATAGCTCATAGCTACGCATGCATGACTTTATTTGGGCAATTTACATGGAGGTAGAACGCATCGTATCTAATATTCCCGAGGAGGAATATGCTAACACAATCAAGGCCGTATATCGGGGTGACCGGATTTATGTCCACTTCCGAATTGGAGGCTGTTCAAGCGCTGTTTGGGCCGGCCGGCCTATACTCATGGCTGGTGTGCTGTTGGGGCCAAGAAGCTGTGCGGAGAATAGTAGTCATGTTTATTTGTGAGAGGTATACTGAGAACATTATGGCCGGCATTATAGAAGTCAAAAATCTCAAGAAAACCTACAAAGACGTAGATGCGGTAAAGGGCGTGAGCTTCTCCGTCAAGAAGGGCGAGGTCTTTGGTATCCTCGGACCAAACGGCGCCGGTAAGACGACGACGCTCGAAATGATCGAGGGGCTCAAGCAGATAGATGGTGGGAGCGCAACGATTAATGGCGTCAACGTTGCCGAGGACTCCTATGCGGTCAAGGAAATGATTGGTATCCAACTGCAGAGCTCGAGCTTCTTTGAGAAGCTCTCACTCGTCGAAATCTTACGACTTTTTTCTGATCTCTATGTGGAGACCAAGGATGCCAATGAACTCTTGCGAGAAGTTGATCTGGAGGAGAAGGCCAAGGCACAGGTAAAGCAACTGTCGGGCGGACAAAAGCAACGTTTTTCGATTGCTTCAGCACTTGTGAATGACCCGGTAGCGCTCTTCCTTGATGAGCCGACGACAGGCCTTGACCCACAAGCACGCCGCAATCTTTGGGATCTCGTGAAGCAGATCCAGGCAGCCGGCAAGACAGTCGTACTGACAACACACTATATGGATGAGGCAGAGTATCTGTGTGATCGTATCGCCATCATGGATCAGGGTAAGATCATTGCTCTGGATACCCCTAAGAATCTCATTGAGGCCCTACTCAAGCGCGGCTTTAAACCGCGTAAGCATGTTGAGCCAGCCACGCTCGAAGATGTCTTCATTGATCTGACCGGAAAGGAGTTGAGAGACTGATGGCCACGACACCTCCATCTGACTTCCGTCGCAAGTGGGTTGCCCTCCGTAGCCTAACTGTGGCGAGTATCAAAATGTACGTGCGCAATGTCTCGGGCATGTTCTTCTCCCTGTTCATTCCGTTGGCACTTATCCTCATCTTCGGCTTTCTCTTCAAGACGAATACCTCGAGCACCAAGATTGGTCTAACAAACTATAGCAAGAGTGAGATTTCACAAAAGTTTGTCGATGGCCTCAAAGATATCGAAGCTTTCAAGATCGAAGAAAGTGACGAGGCGAGTGCGGCCAGCAAGCTTGGCAAGGGAAATATCGACCTTCAGATAGTGGTGCCAGTGGACTTTGGTGTGATTGATCCAGCTACACGACAGCTCAAGCCGGTGACCGTACAAAGCTATTTCAATGAGGCTCGGCCTCAAGTCGGCCAGCCAACGAGCCTAGTGGTAGCTCAGATTGTGTCTGGGTTCAATCAAGGGATCACGCAGGCTCCTGTCATCATTGGCTATGAGTCCAAGGGTGTGAAGACCAATAACCTCAATGCCATCGACTTCTTCTTGCCGGGTATTCTGGCTATGTCGATCATGCAGCTCGGCATTTTCTCGGTTGCTTTTGGATTCATCAGCTATAAGACCAGTGGTGCCTTGAGACGCTTACAGGCCACGCCGGTACACCCGTTTAGCTTTGTGGTTGCGCAGGGGATTACACGAGTGATCTTGTCGATGGTCCAGGTCGCCCTCTTGCTCGGTTTAGGTGTCTTCCTCTTCCAGGTGAAGCTCGTTGGTAATATTCTCGATCTTATGGTGATGGTCTTACTCGGGTCAGCTGTCTTTCTTGGCTTTGGCTTTGCAATTGCTGGCTGGGCGCGCGATGAGACACAGGCGGCTCCGGTGGCGCAGCTCATTCAGTTCCCGATGCTCTTCTTGTCCGGAGTATTCTTCGCGCGTGATGGTTTGCCGCCGTGGCTGATGCGCGTTACTGACTTCTTCCCATTGACCTATCTTGTCGATGGTATGCGTCGCATCTCGACTGAAGGTGCTTCGTTGTGGGCAGTACGTGGTGACGTGCTTGGTCTCGTAATATGGGGTATTATCGTATACTTCATTGCCGTTCGAGTCTTCAAGTGGGAATAGGTCGTCGCTTCTTACTGATAGCCACCCTGATCCTTGGGCTGGTTTCTGTTGCGCATCGCGCGCAAGCCGCCACAGAAAGCATCACATCTGCTAAGACCGACATCAACATCGACATGGAGGGTATCGGTTCTTTTACTGAATCGATCAACTATTTCTTTGATGCCTCCAAGCATGGTATCTACCGTGATATCCCGGTAGTGACTCAGCTGCCCGACAAGAAGTATCTCCACTATGATTTTGATCTGAAGTCAGTCAAGCGAGCCGGTTCGGCTGAACCGCATGCGTTGACAACTATTGGCAGTATGCAACGCATCAAGATCGGGGATGCCAATAAGACAGTTGTCGGATCGCAACTCTATGAGCTGAAGTACACACTTGCACCACTCGTGCGACATGATTCAGCAGGCGACTACATCACCCTCAATGTGATAGGCAACCAGTGGGACGTGCCCATCCAGCAGGCTCAAGCAATCGTTACTCTTCCAGTGGATACGACCGTCAAGGAAGTCATCTGCTACACCGGCGCGCAGGGCTCAACTGACAAGAACTGTAGTGTGAGTACGTACGCCAATGTGATTAAGGTGGAGTCTTTAGCTAGTCTGTCGGCACAGCAGGGAATGACGCTTGATATCGTGACGGCTGAGGGGAGCTTTGATGCTGGCGCGTATATCGAGCCGACTTCACAGGGCCCGACCACTGCCGACAATAGTGCCGCGAGTACCGTTATGGGTGTGGTGATATCGATCTTTGTAGTGATTGTGGCGCTAGTGGTCCCGATTATCTTGACCGTGAAGTACCTGATGTTTAAGAAGCAGCAGAAATACCACCGACAGCTCCAGACTGTCGTAGCCCAATATGAGCCACCGGATGGACTCTTGCCGGGCGAAGTCGGCCTTTTGACGGATGATGCAGCCGGCATACCAGAGATTACTGCGACGATCATTCATCTGGCCACGCGAGGGCATCTTAAGATTACCTACGAGAAGAAGACTGGATTCTTGCAGTCGGGTGATACTTTTCGCTTCACGCGCCTAGAGACAGCTGACAAGCTTGAGACGTTTGAGACCGAGTTGCTTCACGCTATATTCGGTAGTCGAAGTGAAGTTGCGATGGCCGACCTCAACCCACACGAAATGTCACCTGCGGTCACCAAGGCTCAAGCAGAAATCAAAGACCGCTTGCAGGCTAAGGGCTATTACGCCGTCAAGCAGAAGCTGTGGTCTGCTCATAATGTTACAGATGAAGGATACAAGGAGTGGGCCAAGGTGGAAGGCTTCAAGCTCTATCTCGATGTGGCTGAAAAAGATCGTATCAACTTTCATGAGGCACCAGAAAAGACGCCCGAGCATTTCTCCAAGCTCTTGCCCTACGCAATTGCGCTCGGTGTCGAGAAGCAGTGGGCGGCTCACTTCGCAGACATGGATATCTCCCGAGCCACAACTTGGTATACAGGTGACTCGCGGGCTCTGACGGCAGTCGGGTTTACAAACATTATCTCGAGCTCTTTTGCATCGAGCATGAATACAAACTTCTCTCCGCCAGCCTCATCGGGCGGATCGGGCGGTGGTTTCTCTGGAGGCGGGGGAGGCGGAGGCGGCGGCGGAAGCTGGTAGCCCTCGTTCTAAGCATAAGCTTGTTACAATGAAAGCAAGCATCGTTCGCGATGGTCGGTATTTTTTATGAATTCTCCCTCACCAGACACCAAGTCGGCCCATCGTTCTCCGGTCAACGTGACCTTTCAGATCGAGGACGAGCCAGTACATCAGGCCCCATCTTTGGCGCTGACGATTGCGTTTGGCCTGTCGTTTATCCCGGCGCTCGGAGTGTTTGGTGGTGGCTATGCTGGCTGGGATCTCTGGTCATCAGCCCGTCAGAAGGTTGCTGCACATGGTTTGGCCTATGCGGCCATAGCTATCCAGTTGCTCTACATCGTATTGGGTATCACGCTTTATATCGTTGTCTTTCAGCTTCCGCTACAAAATAGTAGCTCATTGAGTGACCCAGCTGTGCATGTCGGACAAGAATTCTTACAGGCTGTAAAGAACGGTGACAAGGACCGGGTGGCCTCGCTCGTCGACCCTAGTATCGTGGGGGCGCTTCAGAACAATCTCGCACCGTATCAATCGTCGATTCGATACAACCCTCAGATGGTCTTGGCAGAGACATTCAGTAAGCCTCAGTATGCAGACACTACATTGGCGGCTTATAACGGTCATCCATCTAGCTTCCAGATGTGGCGAGTGAGTACGGACCAGACCACATCGCATTACTATGTCTTGACGGTAGCCGAGGACGCGACGGGTAATAAGAAGGTTATAGGTATGCTAGGATTTGATGCGAGCGGGGAAGATACCGCCCGCACTCTGGCTCGCAAGAATCGCAACAGCACTTTTAATCTCTAAAAAGTCCAAGTCGCTCATGCTACAATAGCGCCATGCGACCATCTCTCCGAGAACGTATTTTTGACTATACCCATCTAGCATTTTGGGCGGGTTTGATTGTTACGATGTACGTCTTAGTAGCCCTTATCAATCTTAGTGCCAAAAATACGGCACTGCGCGATCAGGCTGACTCGGTCGAAGAAGATACGATCCGGCTGGAGAGCGAAATTAGCGGCCTTCAGGCGCAGGTAGCTTACTTTGGCACAGATCAGTTTAAAGAAAAGCAGGTTCGCGAGAAGCTTGGCCTGCAGGCACCGGGCGAGAATGTGGTGATCGTCGGACGTGGCGACGCTGATCGTGGTGTGAAGGGAGGCGACACGAGTGCAAGCAGCGTCGACTTACCAGATCAGACACATATTGAGGAGTGGGCCACCTTTCTATTTGGCGGTGATAAAGGCTAGTCGCCGACGTGATTCACCACCATAGTAAAAGCCCCGCCGAAGCGGGGCTTTTACTATGGTGGCTGTGGGTGGAATCGAACCACCGACCTTTGGCTTATGAGTCCACTGCTCTAACCCCTGAGCTACACAGCCATGTGCGATATTGTGCTTACACAATCAGTTTACTATACCAAACCAATCTTATATCGAGAAGGGCTGGCATGCCAGCTATGCCAAAAATGTTAGGATAGAGGTATGAAGGTATCGCTCCATGGATCGCTCTAAAAGTCAGCTCTACAACTTGGAGATCGACGAAGCTCTTCTCTCTCAGGCATCTCAACTTGATGGCTTGTCGACTGAAGATGTTTTGGCTCGCCTCAAAAAGCATGGCCGGAATGAGTTGACCTCGAAGAAAACGCCGCTCTGGCGGCAGATTGTTGAACCGTTTACGAGTTATTTTGTCATTGTGATTATTGGTGCTGCGCTCCTGAGTGTATACGAACGACAGTGGTTTGAAGCAATCATCATTAGCGTTATCGTTGTGATCAACGCCATGATTTACTACTTCCAGCAGTTTGCGGTCAATCGTGTGCTCAAGACTTTGCGAGACCAGGACAAGTTGAGTGTGAACGTGGTCCGCAATGGAGCTGATGTAGTAGTTGCGAGTGAAGAGCTCGTGCCAGGCGACATTGTTCATGTTGTCGAAGGCATGAAGGTATCGGCTGATGGGCGGTTGGTCGAATCAAATCACATTCAGCTCGATGAGTCAGCCCTTACGGGGGAGTCATTGCCCGTACACAAACATGCCGCCGCAATCCCCGGTACAAAGGCAATTTACGATCAGGAGAACATGATTTTCAAGGGAACCTACGTGAAGAGCGGGAGTGGGCTGATGCTCGTCACGGGTACGGGTAATGAGACACAGCTGGGTAGTATTAACACCTTGGCTGCCGAAGCGGATGACGGTAAGGCCCCGATTGAGCAAAAGATAGACGACATTACAAAGAAGCTCCTCGTCGCTATCGGCGCGGTTAGTGTCGTGGTTTTTATGCTAGCGATTGTGCGAGGGATAGTGCTCGATGAGGCACTTAAGTTTACTCTGAGTCTGATTGTGTCAGCCGTGCCGGAGGGTCTACCGGTAGCGATAACTCTGGTACTCCTTTTTAGTGCTCGGCGCATGGCCAAGCACAAGGCGCTCGTCAAAAAAATATCAGCTATGGAGACGCTGGGAGCGGTTACACTGATCGCGACCGACAAGACAGGGACACTTACCAAGAATAAATTATCGGTGGCAGATACATACACCCCTCATGCCAAGGCGCACGCTTTTCATGAGACGATTCGCGCGAGTCTAAATGGAGACACTGGTTTTGCCGAAGATCCACTCGATCAAATTCTCCACCACTCAATTGCCGACGTGCGAACGCCTCGGTCATGGAAGAAGGTCAAGGAGTTTCCGTTCAACCAACAGCTGAGATTGAGTGGAACAGTCTGGAGGCATACCGAAGGATACGTACTTCATATTAAGGGTGCGCCAGAGCAGGTGTTATCGCACTGCAAGCCAGGCGATGATCGTGAGACCGCCTTGGTAAGCTTGCAGAAGTTTACGGGAAAGGGATATCGAACAATTGGCTTTGCGCATCGCACAGTGACGACAATTCCCGAGGCGCTGACGCACACTACGCTCAAGGGCTTGAAACTAGATGGATTTGTGGCGTTGAGTGATCAAATTCGCCAGAACGTGAGTAAGGCAATCGCAGAGGCGCACGAGGCAGGGATCAAGGTAATTATGCTGACGGGTGATCATGTTGAGACGGCTGGGTATATTGCCTCGCGTGTTGGAATCATAACCGATAGAAGCGAAGTAGCCGATAGTTCTCTCTTAGCACATGGAAGCCCGACGCAAGTACGATCAGCGCTGAAGAAATTCAAGGCCTTTGGTCGCGTTTTGCCCGAGCATAAGTATGCTTTGCTGAAGGCCACAAAGAATTACGAGATCACCGCGATGACCGGTGACGGCGTCAATGACATCCCGGCGCTGGTGGAGGCGGATATCGGTTTTGCAATGGGGAGTGGTACCTCGGCTGCTAAGGATGCGAGCGACGTGATACTTATGAATAACAACTTCCATACCATTATGCATGCAGTTCGAGCTGGGCGTACCGTCCTCGCGAATATCCGCAAGATGGTCGTGTACTTACTTGGCACGAATGGAGGAGAAGTACTGACAATGCTGTCGGCGCTTCTCATCGGTGTGCAACTGCCCATCACCGCGGTCATGGTGCTCTGGATAAACCTCGTAACCGATGGCTTTACCGTGATCCCGCTCGGCCTCAGCCCCTCGGAGACTCACCAGATGAAACACCCACCTCGGGATCCGCGCGGACCTCTCTTGGATGGTGTGATGTTGACGCGATCAATTCTACTCGCGGTTGTTATCGCAGTCTCGGTGGTGTGGATCTTCATATTGAACCTTCCGAAAGGCCTCGCCTATGCGCAGACAGCGGCTTTTTTGAGCCTTATCGTGATTCAGTGGGCTAATGCATTCAATATGAACTACGAGTTCAAATCGTGGCTCTACAACTTCGTTCGACCGAACTGGGCATTAGTGGCTGCCATTGCTGCTTCTATTATATTGAACGGCATTGTTTTTATGACGCCTATCGGAGAATACTTTGGGGTAGTGCCAATCCAGTTCAAGGATGCTATAGGGGCAATAATCTACCCAATGATTGCTGCGTTTGTCACGGCCGACCTACATAAACTCGTCTGTGCTCAAATAATCAGACGGAGAGTGTAGGGAACGGACAGCGCACGACTATCGTTTACAAAGAACGATAAAAACTTCACTCCTCGTCATGAGTTCGAGCAAGCTCGACTCAAGCTAGCGGGGCTAGATTATCGGGCCTAGGGTTTAAGCCCTTCCGCTTACTCAGAATAAAAAGACCAGCATGAATGCTGATCTTTTTATTCTGGTAGCGGGGGAAGGACTCGAACCTCCGACCTTCAGGTTATGAGCCTGACGAGCTGCCAACTGCTCCACCCCGCGACAGGGCATGAATATTTTCTTCGTACGGGTGATTATTATATCTGTTGGGGGTGGTTTTTGTCAATGTTGTCAGAATGTGATAATTATTGACCAGCTCGAGAAGTCTCGCTATACTAGCAACTCCGCTGAGAGAAATGAGTGCACCTATGTCCACGTCCGTCCTGCTTACGCGCCGCGCAGATCTGCGCGACCGCCAACCGCACCCTGACCACTGCTTGCCGCACCCCGACTGCTGCGGTGAGTGCGCTTGGGGCTTCGTCGACCCGTCGTCACCGGGCTACCAGCCAGGTCTTCCGCTTCCGGACGACATCAAGACCGCCTACGAGACCATGCCGGGTGGCTACGACAGCCACTGCGGTGAGGTGCAGATCGTCCGGCACTGTGCCACCGGCGTGATCTACGCCATTCGCAACGGGCGACTGTACGTCGCCGACACCGAGTCCACGGCCTTCATCGGCTACCGCGAGGCCATGGGTCTCGTCGCTGCCTGACCCTGTGCTCCCTGCCTCTATCACTGAGGTAGGGAGCACAACCATTTTGTTGACAAAATACTCAAAAGCTTATGCTTTACAGATAGGGCACCTGATGCTAGTATCGGGCATCACTTATTAACTTGTTCGTAAACCATAAGCAAACAGATATTCGGCAAAGGAGAGCGAGATTCGGGTTTTGTCGTCTATCAGCGAATGAAAAGGAGAAGGTACAATGTCACACAGTATTCTAAAGGGGGGAATCGGAGTTCTGCTAGGATTGGCTGCCGCAACGGTAATTAGCTTCACCGCTTTTACCCCGCTCGTCACAGGCGCAACCTCGAACCTTGTTACTAATAACTCATTTGAGACCAGTACTGCATCGTCAGCGACTGGTTGGGCACCTGTCCGATGGGGTAGCTCAACGGCTGCTTTCTCGATCAAGAATGAAGGACAGTCTGGCGGAAAGTCAGCTTACGTTCAGGTCTCAAACTATAAAAACGGTGATGCTAAGTGGGAACCAGCAGTTACTGCTGTCACTGGCGGAACCAAACTCCAGTATAGCGACTGGTACAAGAGCTCCGTCGCTACCGAAGTAAATGCCGAGATCACGCTTACCAACGGTAAAGTTCAGTATGTGTGGCTCGCTAATGCAGCTGCTAGCTCGACTACCTGGAAGAAACTGGCTGCTACTATCACGCTTCCTGCCAATGCTAAGTCGATCCGTGTCTACCATTTGATCGCCAAAAATGGCTGGCTCCAGACTGACAACTACGAACTCAGCGACGCAGTTGCAACACCAACAGTTGCTCCGACTGTTTCTGCGACGCCGACTCCGTCTGCTACCAAGACGCCAACCCCATCAGCTACAGCTGTTCCGACCAAGACACCGACTCCATCGGCGACAGTTACGCCAGTCCCGACCGTAGCTCCAACTGCCACCCCAAAGCCTTCTGCTACACCGGTCCCGACCGCTGTCCCAACTGCTTCACCTTCGGTAACTCCAAAGCCGAGCGCTACTCCAGTGCCAACCGCTGTCCCGACAGTGACACCAACTCCTACTGCTACTCCAGTTCCGACAGTCGCCCCAACTGTTACTCCGGTACCAAGCACTACCCCAACTCCATCGGCCAACCTGATCCTGAACCCATCTATGGAGTCAGGTGACGCAACGACCATCATGAACTGGGTTGCTTCATACTGGGGTACGCTCACACCAGTCTTTTCGGTCAACACAGCTGGTGTACAGAACGGTACTCGTTCAGCTACCGTTACTGTGACCGCCTACACCGATGGCGATGCCAAGTGGGTATCTGACTCCGTGACCGTGCTGCCGAACACGACGTACACATTCAGCGACTATTACAAAGCTACCGCCGGTACTCAGCTTGATGCTGCGATCACTGACACAGCCGGAGTCACTACGTACACATGGCTCGGTGACCTCCCAGCTGCAACAGCTTGGACCAAGGCCAGCGCTACCATCACTACTCCTGCCAATGCGTCCAAGATGACGATCTTCCACCTCATCTACAGCAACGGTACGCTCGAGATCGACAACGCATCACTCACGACCGGAACACCTGTCGTGACGCCTACACCGACGCCAACTCCTACAACCACCCCAACGCCATCCAGCACACCGACACCAAGTCCTGGAGCACACGCACCGTTCTCACGGCCGCTGGCATCGATCGAGTTTGACGACGGTTGGACGTCTGCTTACATCAACGGCCTCCCAATTGTCCGAAGCTTCGGATGGGTACCAACTCAGTACATCATCACGGACACGGCTGCAAACAATGCCAATTACGGTGCGGGTACATACATGACACCTGCGCAGATCAAGGACTGGGTAGCTAAGGGCGGAGACATCGGATCACATACAGTAGATCACTCTGACCTCGCTACGCTGACTCAGGCTCAGGTGACTGCCCAGCTCAGCACCAGCAAGAGCTATCTCGAAACGCTCCTGAATCGCAAGGTTAATCTCTTCGCTACACCACTCTGTAGCGCGAATGCCACCGTTACTGCTGCGGCCAAGCTGTTCTACCAAGACCTCCGCAACTGTGACAGCTCTACAAACTTCAAGGCGAGTTTTGATGCCTACAACGTACAGGACATCAACATCCTCTCTACGACTACCGACGCCGAGATCATCTCGATCCTCAACGCTGCCAAGGCCAACAATGGCTGGGTAGACTTCACCTGGCACATGGTCGGCGGTACTGCAGGGGATACATACAATGTGACTCCAGCGCAGTTTACCCACCAGCTTCAGTTGATCAAGGATAGCGGGATCACTGTTCTCTCGACACAAGAAGCACTCAACGAGTCTCAGGGTAAGTAAAGACGTACTAGTTCCCACAAAAACACCCTCGAAAGAGGGTGTTTTTGTTTCTAGCCATAACCATGATGGTTCAGTATCATGGGGAGCATGCTATTGCTCATCGCCATCGTATTGCATCTATCTCTCGCGGCTTGGTTCCTGTATTACTTATTGACACACGACAAAGGGAATCGGGAGCCCACCTGGGCACTCGTCGTATCTTGTTTGCTTGGCATCATCTCGATCGTACTGGCGTTGATTGGAAACGGGGCTTGGGCAGACTACTACTTTGGTATTGCTCAACAGACCCATACCTTGGGAGACGCGTGGGCTGGTGCATGGCGGGTCGGCGTCGTTGAAGAAGTTGCTAAGGCACTACCAGTGGGCCTCTTCATCTTTCGTCGCAGGTTCTTTAATGAATCAACTGACGGAGTAATCTATTTCGGTCTTGCAGCCTTGGTTTTTGGGACCCTTGAAAACATTATGTATTCTCTCTCAGAAGGGGGCGAAACTGGCATCGTACGGATTTTTATGACGCCCTTCCTTCACGTCGCCCTGACTGCAGCATTTGGCTATTATGTTGCACGGTGGAGGCTTGGCTTGAGCGCATTCTGGAAGGCAGCTCTGGTATTTATTGGAGCAATATTAGTGCATGCGATCTATGATGCATCGCTTCTTGCTATGCCGACTTCGGCTTGGCTGGGCCTCGTGTCGCTCACTCTATCACTCTCTACCACGATCGGGATTTTTCTCATCTATGCCCATGCCCACAAGTCGGATCTCACACTTGGATTAGCCACAGATGGTGTTCGTGCGTTCTGTCGGAGTTGTGGTCGACCAAATCCACAGCATGACCTGCACTGTTCGGTATGCGGCAAAAAAGCATGACCTTGTTGAAGCCCTCAGAATTCTGTAGCATAAGGGCAATATGAGCCCAGAACCAACTTTGCTTTGCCCACAGTGCCACAATAAAGTGACCGCCAATGACACGTTTTGTGGGAGCTGCGGTCATCAGCTGAAAGCCGGAGAGGCGACAACAGCTCCCGTCGTTGCTCCTGCTCACCAAGATCAGCCAGTAGTACCACCGCCGCCGACTCCTTCCCCGGGCCCAGCACCAGTAGCTCAGCCCGTAGTCGCCCCTACACCCCCGGTCGTACCGGCTGTATCCGGTCCAGTTGTTGACCAAGGGAATAGCCAGAAGAACGGTGTAGCAACTGCCAGCATGGTTATCGCCCTGGCTGGACTTGGCACGAGCCTGCTCAGTCTATTTGTACCATTCTACGGATTTGTCTTAATCCTCATGTATATCACAGCTGTCGTACTCGGTATCATGGGGTTAAAGTCTCAAAAACGTGGTCGAGCAATCGCTGGCCTTATTATGGGAATCATTTTTGCACTTATCTCGATCGGCCTTACTCTTTTGTACCTCTTGGGAGTAGCTGTTTGTAAGGACCCCGAGAAGTATGGGGCCGACCCAAATGACGAGCGGTGCGCCTCGGTAATCGAAGATGTGTCATCACGAGTTCCTTCTCTCGTCGAGTTGATTTGGGATCGCTAGCTTTGATCTTTGCGTCGAAGGTCTTCTCCTCTTACAATAGATAGTATGCTTGACCGCTTTGCGCAACTTCTCGAAAAAGACCAGCTGATGCCGGCTGGGGAGAGCTATATTGTTGCAGTTTCGGGTGGGGTTGATTCGATGGTCTTGCTCGACCTCCTTACTCAGTTGTCCGAGGGGTGGGGCTGGAATCTTATTGTGGCCCACGTTGATCATGCGCAGCGGCCCGAATCTATGGACGATGCTATGTTTGTAAGTCAAGCTGCCGATCGGGCGGGACATAGATTTTTATTGCACCGACTGCGCCCTGGTTCTGGGTCGGAAAACCGCTTACGCAACGCTCGGCATGCTTGGCTCGAAGACATGCGCCAGCAATACGGTGCTCGCTCGATTGTAACGGCGCACCACCTGAATGACCGACTGGAGACTGCCGTCTGGCATGCTATTCGTGGAAGTGATCGTTTGGGTCTCACGAGCTTGGGTCAGAAGAGCCAGAACCTTATCCGTCCGCTCATTCGCTTCTCACGTGGAGAGATCTTGACGCATGCCCAGCTGCGGGATCTGGCGTGGCGCGAGGATCGCACGAATGCCGATCGTAGCTACACACGCAATCTCATCCGTCATGAACTCCTCCACGAAGCGCCCACTCTAGATCCTCATTACCACAACAACCTCTCTGGTTGGCTCGATCATCTGGAGGTGGTCAATGCGCGCATTGATAGTCGCTTGGATCACCTCAGCGAGAAGATCAGCACCCTCAAGGAGCACGAGCGTAGCATTAAGCTCTCGTCTTTTCTAAGCTTCTCACCGGCTATTCAGTCCGGCCTTCTGACCTACTGGGCGCGCCAGTGGACTGGCGGCACCGGTTTGACTCAAGCCAACGTTTCAACGGCTTTAGACTGGATCGCTTCAGCCCCCACGGGCACCTACACAGAGGCCCTGCCTGGCTTGATCCTAATCAGGGAATATGATAAAGTCAGTCTCGTCCCGAGGTCAGCTCCCGTAGAATCGTTAGCCCCCGAAGGAGCTGTACCCCTCGTACTCCATGAGCCGGTTCGCTACGGCCACTTACGCCTCACGCTTGTTCCTGCCGACGATCATCCCGACGATATTCCGTTGATGACATCGGGCAGTTATCTCGTACGTTCTTGGCAGTCGGGTGATCGCATCCAGCCGGTCGGTATGCAGGGGTCGAAAAAAGTCCAAGACATTTTTGTTGATCAAAAGATCCCACGCCGTCAGCGTCACACCTGGCCACTCGTGGTAACACCACAGAATGACATCGCACTCATTCCGAGGCTAGCCCGCGATCGTCGCTTCGCTAGCTCTGAGCATCACACCGCAGTAAAACTTCATGTAGAGGAGGTAGATTAAATTATGTTCAAGAAAATTCCTCGCAATTTCTGGTTCGCCATCATCGGTGTCGTCGTGCTCGTCGCGCTCCTTATCATCCCTGATGCCACTACCACAAAGCCGCAGTCTGTTTCTATCAGCCGCGTTATCGAGCAGGTAGACAAGGGCGAAGTCCAGAAGGTCGAAGTTTCGGGAGACAAGCTGACCGTAACGCTCAAGAGTGGCAGCAAAGAAGAAGCCTTCAAGGAAGCTGGCTCGACGCTCAAGGACTACGGTATTGATTCAGGCAAAGTCTTAATTGACCCGAAGAACCCCGACGACGGCTCGGGGCGATGGGTTGATGCGCTCTTTGCCTTCCTCCCGGTTGTTTTCATCATCGGCTTCTTCTGGTTGATCATGCGACAAGCCCAGGGGCAGAGCAATGCCGCTATGAGCTTCGGACGATCCAAGGCTCGGGTGGCTGGTCTTGACCAAGAAAAGGTGACTTTTGGTGACGTCGCTGGCGCGCAAGAGGCTAAGCAAGAGCTCCAAGAGATCGTAGAGTTTCTCAAGTATCCAGCAAAGTTTGAAGCGCTTGGCGCGAAGATTCCTAAGGGAGCCTTACTGTTCGGATCGCCTGGTACTGGTAAGACTCTCCTGGCTCGCGCAGTAGCCGGCGAAGCTGGCGTGCCATTCTTTTCAATCTCTGGATCTGAGTTTGTCGAAATGTTTGTCGGTGTCGGTGCGAGTCGTGTGAGAGATCTCTTTGCTAAGGCCAAGAAGAATGCTCCATGTATTATCTTCATCGATGAGATCGACGCTGTCGGACGGCAGCGTGGCACCGGTCACGGTGGCGGACATGATGAACGTGAACAGACCCTGAACCAGATTCTCACTGAGATGGACGGATTCGAGCAGGGAACAAACGTCATAGTGATGGCAGCAACCAACCGTCCTGACGTCCTCGATCCAGCCCTTCTCCGACCAGGTCGATTTGATCGACGCATCACGATCGATCCGCCAGATCGCAAGCAACGTGCTGAGATCCTCGAGGTTCATACCAAGGCTAAGCCACTTGAGAAAGGCGTTGATCTCGATCAGATTGCCGCCAAGACTCCTGGACTGTCTGGAGCAGATCTCGCTAATATCACCAACGAAGCGGCTATCTTCGCGGCTCGCAAGGACCGCAAGAAGATTCTTCAGAGTGACCTCAACGAAGCTGTTGAGAAGGTCGCCCTCGGGCCGGAGCGTAAGAGTCGCGTGATGAACGAGCAAGAGCGCAAGATCACTGCTTGGCACGAAGCCGGTCACGCTGTGCTCTCACACGTTCTGCCAAACTGCGATCCAGTTCACAAGGTTTCGATTGTGTCTCGAGGTATGGCTGGTGGTGTAACGTGGTCACTCCCATTAGAAGACCGCAATTATCATTCAGTGTCAGACTTCCTCGACGACATCGCTATGAGTCTCGGTGGGCGTACGGCCGAGCAAATGATCTTCGGCGATATCACAACTGGAGCATCGTCTGACCTCCAGCATGCTAACGGTATCGCTCGTCGTATGATTATGGACTTTGGTATGGGGACTGGCGGACTCCGCAACCAAGTCTTTGGTGGAGAAGAGTCTTCATTCATGGGTCGATCATTCGGTGGTGAGAAGAACTTCTCCGAACAGACCCAAGATAAGATTGATGCAGAAGTGGCCCTCATCATGGCTGAAGCTACCAAACGTGCCGAAGCTACGCTCAAAGTCCATCGCAATAAGCTTGATGCGATTGCTGAGAAGCTTCTCAAAGAAGAGACCATTGAAGGTCCAGAGTTTGTAAAACTCTTTGAGAGCATCGATAAGGCCAAGAAGAAAGATCCGAAAGGTGTATCGCCCGTCACCGACGAAGTCTAAGAATTAAACAGATGTGAAAAGACCCCCGGTGTGTACCGAGGGTCTTTTGTTTTTTTGCTGGACCTGAGCGCTAGCCGCTTGTCCTCTCCCAGAGCCTGAGAACGCAATCTTGCACAGTGATGCCATGCTGCTCTGACTCGAGAGCCACCAGCCGAGTCCGCTGTTCGTTGATGAGATCCTGCAGCACCCTGTTGAGTCCGCTACAGATTTCTTGAGGCGAGATAAGGCCCATGCCCGAGAGGCTTTCTACAGTGCAGCCGTTTTGGCTGGGCGCGATGATCTTCACGACCTCACCCCCTTCATCCGTCCTCTCGTACTCAATCCACAAGGTTGACCAGGTGGCATCCTCTTTGAGCTGTATGACGGTGAGGTTGTGCGTGGAGGCAATGGACGCAGGCATTGCGCGCGTGCTGGGAGCCAGCATGTAGATGCCGCGCTTCCCGGACCACTCTGCCAGTCGTCCGGACAATCGCATTGGGCAAAGGCTGCCTCGCTGGTTGGTGAGTAGCTTCAAGGAGCCAAGGGTAGGGAACCGGTACTTTTCAAGAAGCCCCACCATGGTCTTGGCTCGTAGCTCGGCGAGCTGGATCCATTCTTCTGGGGTGAACGCACGCCGTTCTGATGGCATGAGAAAATCAATTTGATCTAGGGTAGATTGAGGCATTCCTCGCTCTTTCTTTTTGGCCTTCGAGGCAGTCCTCTCCGGCGGGTGCGGACCTAAATTATGCAATAGTATCGAGTAGCGCTCAAGCATAAGGATAAAGGGGTTGGCACTAAGAGTCCTACAGGGTAGAATAGGTGCAGAGTTTAGAACTGTGAGGTCGCGGAAATACGGGTAGCCCGTCCGCGACTCCATTTTTTTATGATCGATACTATTTATGCCTAGTTTTTCATCCAAGCCCCTCACCAAGCTATCTGTCCGCAATATCCTGAAGCGCATCAATAAGCAGCGTTCGATTTCGATTGCGGCAACATTAATATCGCTTTCGTATTTGTTGAGCCGTATGCTCGGGCTGGTGCGCGATCGTCTCTTGGCCTCAAACTTTGGTCTCTCGGCTCAGACCGATGCTTACTCAGCTGCCTTCCGTATTCCTGACTTGCTATTCACCTTGCTTGTTTCTGGTGCACTCGCTGTATCTTTCATCCCGGTTTTCGTAGGATATCTTGAGCGTAAGAAGATCGAAGATGCCTGGAATATTGCCAGCACTATTCTCAACTTTATTATAATAACTACGCTCGGATTTGGTCTCGTTGCCATGATCTGGACTGGTCCACTCGTGAAGCTCATAGCACCAGGCTTTGATCCCGAGCGATTTCAGCTGACGGTTGACCTGACGCGCATCATGCTCATTACACCGTTACTCTTTGGTGTTTCTTCTGTTCTCGGCGCCATTCAGCAGTCTTTCCAGCGCTTCTTGCTCTTTGCGCTAGCCAGTGTATTCTACAATGTCGGGATCATCATCGGGATCATCTTCTTCGCACCGATGTTTAATACGCCAATATATGGCGTAGCGCTCGGTGTCGTAACGGGTGCCGCTTTGCAGACGCTCATGCAGTGGTTTGGTTTACGTGGTCTTGATTTTCGATATCGCTTCCGACTTAATCTACGCGACCCAGCCGTCTTCCGTATTATCAAGCTTATGATCCCACGCTCGCTCGACATGGGCCTCGAGCAGATCAATATCATCGTCGTGACGGCTATCGGCTCACAGCTTGCTGCCGGATCACTGACGAGCTTCTACTTCGCTAATAACCTCAGTAATGTGCCGCTAGGCCTCTTCGGTGCAGCGATCGCGACCGCTATTTTCCCATCACTCATCCGTTCAGCTAAGTCGCATGATCCTGAGCGTTTGCCGCACTCTATCCGACAGAGTATTAAGTTTGTACTCTTCCTGGTTGTGCCGGCTGCAGCCGTAGCGGTCATTATGCGTGGATATATCGTCCGCCTGCTACTCGGGTTTGGTGATCAGGTTACGGCCGACGTGCTAGGCTGGCTATCCGGCGTGATTATCGCTCAATCAGTTTTTTACGTTGTGGCACGTATCTTCTACGCGCTCGAAGACACTCGCACACCACTCTTTACGAGTCTCATGACACTTGGGCTCAATGTGTTCTTCAGTTTTTGGATGGCCAAGGAATTTGGTGTACCAGGTCTGGCTATGGCTATCTCACTTGTCACATCAATTGAGCTTTTGTTCTTGCTCTTTATGCTCAAGCGCAAGATTGGTGATTACGGTGTCCGTGCAATTGCTTGGCTCGCCGCCAAAGTTTTCTTTGCAGCAGCAGTTATGTCTGGGGTTATGTATGGACTCATCACCGTCTTCTTCCCGCTCTACCGTGATGAGCGGGGATGGCGCGTACTTGGTCCAAAGTTTCTCATCGTTTGTATTGTCGGTGGTCTGATCTACTTTGCGATCTGTTGGATTCTGCGAGTCGAGGAGACGCGGGCTGTCTGGCGCTTGACCGAGTCGAAGTATCTGAATAAGCTGCGCAAGAAAGTGTGGGGCCGTGGATAAGATACGCAATTTCTGCATCATTGCACACATCGATCACGGTAAGTCGACACTGGCCGATCGTCTCTTAGAGATCACAAACACTGTGTCAGGCCGTGATATGAAGGCGCAGATCATGGATACCATGGAGCTCGAGCAGGAGAAGGGTATTACGATTAAGCTCCAGCCAGCTCGCATGGGATGGAAAGGTCATGAGCTCAACCTCATTGATACGCCTGGTCACGTCGACTTCTCATATGAGGTCTCCCGGTCGCTTGCAGCCGTCGAAGGGGCTATTTTAGTAGTCGATTGTACGCAGGGTATTCAGGCGCAAACCCTGGCAAATGTCTACATGGCGATTGAAGCCGGGCTCACTATTATCCCGGTCCTCAATAAGATTGATCTTCCCGCCGCGGAGCCTGAGCGGGTAGCCAAAGAAGTCGGACAGCTGCTAGGTGTGGATCCGAATTCGATTGGTAAGATCTCTGGCAAGACCGGTGAAGGCGTGGCGGAGTTGCTCGATCGCATCGTGATCGACGTGCCAGCCCCGACTAGCGATAGCGATGAGACTCAGGCGCTCGTCTTTGACTCGATTTTTGATGGGTATCAGGGCGTCATCCTATATCTGCGCATGGTGAACGGTTCGATCAAAACCAATCAGCCAATTCGCCTCATCCAATCAGAGAGCTCAAGCTTGGCTCTTGAGACAGGACACTTTATCCCCAGTCGTGTGACTGATCAGGAGCTGACCACCGGCCAGATTGGCTACGTTACGACCAATATTAAGTCAGTCCAGTTTGCGCGCGTGGGAGATACTGTCACTCTGGAGACCCAGAAGGACACTAAGCCGCTGCCCGGATATAAGAAGGTACAGCCACTTATCTTCGCGAGTCTCTATCCGACCAGCCAGGAAGAATATCCCAAGCTCAAAGACTCACTCGAGAAGCTGGCCCTCAATGATGCGTCATTGTCGTATTCCACAGAGAACTCAGCCGCCTTGGGATTTGGTATGCGCATTGGTTTCCTCGGCTTGCTGCACCTTGAGATCATCAAGGAGCGTTTGGAACGCGAATTTGATCTCGACCTCATCGTGACGAGTCCAAGCGTGAGCCATAAGGTCACTATGACGAACGGTGACCAGAGCATCATTGAGCAGGCTAGTGCGTTGCCGGATGCCAGTACTATCCTAGAGATTGCCGAGCCATGGGTACGTGGTGAAGTCGTGACGCCTAGTCAGTTTATCGGCGGTATCTTACAGCTGATCATTGATGCTCGAGGCAGGCAGACCAAGCTCGACTATCTTGATGAGACTCGTGCCGTGTTGGGCTTTGAGGCGCCTCTAGCTGAAGTGCTGACGGATTTTTATGACGCCCTCAAGAGCCTCACGGCTGGATACGCTTCGCTTTCGTATGAGTGGGACCGCTATGAGGTTGGCGATCTCGTCCGAGTAGATATCTTACTCGGTGGAGATAAGGTGGACGCACTGGGTACAATCACTGCTCGATCTAAGTCTGTGGCATATGGCAAGAAGATTTGCGCTCGACTCAAAGAGCTCATTCCGAGACAAAACTTTGAAGTCGCCGTGCAGGCAGCCATTGGCGCGAAGTTCATCGCCCGTGAAAATATCTCAGCGGTGCGTAAAGACGTGACGGCCAAACTCTATGGCGGAGACGTCTCACGCAAGAAAAAACTTCTTCAGAAGCAGAAGAAGGGTAAGGCAAGAATGAAGCAGTTCGGCAAGGTGTCAGTACCGAGTGACGTCTTTATGGATCTTATTAAGCGCGATTAGGAGTGATATGAAGTATCGAATCGCACTCTTGCCTACACAACGTGAAACCAAGCAGCTCATCGAATATTCACAGTCATTGCCGGTGAGTGGCCCAGGCTTTCGCCTTGATCAAGACCATCATCCGCATATCACTATTGTGGCTTTTGAGGCCGAAGAAGCTACCGCCCTGGAGTATTGGAGCAAGCTGGAGGGTGTAGTCCTTGTCCCGGCTACCTCTCCGCTCGAGAAACTTCACTTCTCGCCTGAAGAGGGCTACATACTCTACGACGTAGCGTTATCCTCCAGCCTGCAGTCACTCGCGAGGCACATTCGCGCGGTGCTCGAAGGTGATATCGGTAGAGATCGTTTTGATAAATACGCTGGCCGTGCTCCGCACCTCACGTTGGGTGTGGACGATTCCCCGGTTGAAGTAGTATTGCCCGAACCGCCATTACACGAAATACACTTTGATCGGTTGGTTCTAGCTGAGAGTGCCGAGCTCGGCTCAATCCGAAAGATGCTAAAGCAACGAGGCCTGTAACCCAAGGCTTGACCTGAAAAAGCTCACGCTCGTAGTCTGGGAAGAATATGAAGTTACGACTCGCAATATTTTTCATGCTTGGGCTATGCTACTACAGCTACATACGTTCGACTGCTGACTTGGCACTCGTCCGTTTGGAGGCATTTCAGACGAGCTACCTTAGGGCTATTGAGACATACTCAATGCCGCAAAACTAATAGATGTAGCTAAACGAGGTTTCTGGTGCCCAACGGTAGCTGAGTCGGTTCCAGCCAACATAGTTCATCTCTGATACGTAGACCCGGCCATTTTCGACCTTTTCGACATACACAACGTGACCATAGCGGCCGGCTGTAGTCTGACCGATTGCACCTGGACGGGCATTTGGTCCTGTCGTGAAGCCTGCAGCCTTGGCACGAGTCAGCCAGTCACGGGCGTTGCCCCAGTTCTGAGGAATGGGACGGCGTTTTGAGACATAGGCGGTACATTGACCGTAGGCATAGCCAGTAGCAGTATATTGTTCAGCCTGACTTGGACCCGATTCGCTTGGTTGATCAGTAGCCGGGAGGGTAGTGACGCTTGAGCTCGCTTCTGGCTTGGCGGCTATTGGGGTTGGCTTTGGTGCTGAGCTGGCAGACAGGACTGGCTGACTTGTGGCGCTACCGCCATTGTCTACCGATAAGAATGCCGAAGACTTTGACTCAAAGTCATTACGACTTGCCTGGAAACAAATTGAGAATATAAAGAGGTAGGCCACCACCGTGAGGGCAGATTTCAGGGTCGGCATTGATGTGCGCAGGCTACGGATCTTTTGTGACAACGGCGAATTCGCCCGGCGGAGTTGTCGGGTGTGGGCTTCGAGTATTTGGCGTTGTTCGAGCGTAGCTGTGTTCATAAGATATGACGTCCTGAAAAAAGACGATTTGACATAGTAGCATGACCTGAGGATATATGCAATGTTTTTGACGTTTTTGCGATCTCAAACTGCTATCATAAGCGTAAGAATAAAAGGAACCACTCTATGCGCAAAGGATCAGCTCATCTCATTGTCGTCCTGCTTGTTGCCCTCATTATTATTTGTGGACTTGTATACTACGCACTTTTTATGGGCAAGAAGGCTACTGCGCCTGTTGCAACATCTACGCCAACCGCAGTTTTGCCGGTCAAAGATGGATACCGCAGAGTAGCTATGGAGGAAGTTACGATTGATGTACCTGCAGGTTGGCAAGAAACAATCGATGATCCGAGTGAGACTGTGCGTACATATAAGGAGTACGATGCGGTGACAGGCGACTATGTGTCTTTGACGATTGGCGGTGGTGGACGTTCGAACCCTAGCGATGCATCTTGGGCATATCGACTTAGCGATACGAGGCCTAAGTCATTGATTTTGGTAAAAGAAGATGAAGTCCTTTGTGCGGAGTCTGAACCACTCTGTATCGTCGGGGATGGCCAATTGGATATCGGTGTAAAAATAGATAATGATGGAATGATCGGCATTATTGCAGGCAATCTTTACAGCCTTTATATCGGAAATTCTAAGAATGAAGCGGCGAGTCGACAGCTATATCGGGACATCTTGAGCACCGTCCGCGTACAATAATGGTATGAATAAATAAAACTAGCACTCTTGACATGAGAGTGCTAGTTTTTGTAGTATAGGGGTACTGGCACTCAGCAATATACAGTGCTAGAATATGTGTAGCACGAGACTGAATTTTCTCGATATAAACGACGTTTTATCTTACAACCACTTATGTCTATCACCGCACGACAAGCAGCTATTCTAGCTGAAATCATTCGTCAGTACGCCCATGGAGCCGAACCTGTTGGGAGCCATGCTCTTGCTGAGACGTTTGATGTGTCGAGTGCGACGATCCGAGCCGATATGGCCGCTCTGGAGCGCGAAGACTACATCTATCAGCCCCACATCTCATCAGGGCGCGTACCTACCGACAAAGGCTATCGCTTTTACGTCAATAACCTTACTGGTAGCGAAATGGCTACTCGTACGGCTATGACGATGGAGAAGCGCGTTGCGAGCCTCAAAGACCGAACGGATCATGCTATTAAAATTGCGACTGAGACTCTGTCAGATCTGACTGGTAATATGGCTTTTGCTACGCTCGCGGACAATGTGTACTTCCATGGTCTCCACCAGCTCTTTTCGCAGCCGGAGTTCGCTCACGCCCTACAGGCCGCCGCCGCCGCTCGCTATCTAGATGCTATGAGTGAATGGCTCTACGGTCGAGGCTTTCGCGATGACATGGGCATCTTCATCGGCGCAGAGAACCCCTTCGCCCGTTCGAGCGGAATGGCCATGGTGCTAGCTCGATTCGAGAGCCCTTACTCGCCGTATTCCTACGTCGGCGTCGTCGGACCGACCAGACAAGATTACGCCAAAGTCACCGGACTCGTTCAGCTCACCGGACAAAAATTAGAGGAGGTCTTCAATGCCTAAACCATCAGATAACACACCAGAAATTCCCGAACAACCAAAGGGCGCAAAGTCATCTAAGTTTGCAAAGAAGCAGCCCAAGATCGATCCAGTAGAAGTACTTACAGCTGATCTTCAGCGTGTTCAGGCAGACTTTGAAAACTACAAGAAACGCGTCGCTGGTGAGCGTAGCGAGCTCATGAATAGCGCCAAGCTATCAGTGCTCTCTGACCTTCTTCCGGCCCTTGATAATTTTGACCGAGCAGCCACTCATCTTCCTGAGCATCTCACGAGTGATCCATGGGCACAGGGGATGAGCTATGTTGGCTCGCAGCTCGAGACAATTCTGTCCGACATGGGCGTCAAGAAATTTGATCCAGCCGGCCAGGAATTTGATGCCACAGAGCATGAAGCTCTGGAGTACGTTGAGTCGGACAAGCCAGAGGGGATCGTGCTTGAAACGCTCACTCCGGGCTATATCATTGGCGATCGGGTCGTCCGCCCAGCCACCGTTCGCGTGAGCTCAGGAGCTTTTCAGCCAAACCAACAAGACATTGATGACGCTAAGGAGGATACCGCATGAACAAACCAAAACTTAAAATCATCTTGACGGCGATTTTAGCTTTCATCCTCGCTGTTCTGCTCTTTCGCGTCACAATGATTTTTGTTCAGGTAATTATCGGCTTCAGTATCATACTTGCACTTACGGTTATTATCTTTACAGCAATTAATTCACGCTCGCAGAAAGGGCCCATCGAATGAATGAATTTTTGAAAGCTCTCGCACTCATCAAGAAGCGTAACGAAGACAAGAAACAAGAAGCAGCTAAGAAGGAGAATAAATAATGGCAAAGATTATCGGAATTGACCTCGGAACCACCAACTCAGCTATGGCTGTGATGGAAGGCGGAGACCCAACAATTATTTCAAACATCGAAGGTGCGCGTACGACTCCATCGATCGTTGCGGTCAACAAGAATGGCGAGCGACTCGTCGGACAGGTTGCCAAGCGACAGGCTGTGATCAACCCCGACAACACGATCTTCTCAGTCAAGCGACTGATCGGTCGTACGATCGAAGATCCTGAAATCAAGCGTGACATCGACCTCATGCCGTACAAGATCGTCAAGGCTGACGGTCACGTCAAAGTGACCATTGGCGACAAGGATTACACACCAGAAGAGGTCTCAGCCATGATTCTCTCCAAGCTCAAGGCTGATGCGGAGAAGTATCTCGGCGACACTGTCACCGAAGCGGTCATCACTGTACCGGCTTACTTCAATGACGCGCAACGACAGGCTACCAAAGACGCCGGTAAGATCGCTGGTCTCGAAGTGAAGCGCATCATCAACGAGCCAACTGCAGCTGCTCTGGCCTACGGCCTCGACAAAAAGAAAGAAGAAAAAGTCGTCGTCTACGACCTCGGTGGCGGTACGTTTGACGTATCGGTCCTCGAGCTCGGTGATGGAGTCTTTGAAGTAAAGTCGACCAATGGTGACACACACCTCGGTGGAGATGACTTTGATAATGTCATCATCAACTGGCTGGTCGATGAGTTTAACAAAGACCAGGGCATTGACCTCAAGAAGGACAAGGCCGCTATGCAGCGCCTCAAGGAAGCGGCTGAAAAGGCCAAGATCGAGCTCTCAACTACCCAGGAGAGTGAGATAAATATTCCATTCATCACGGCTGACGCCAGTGGTCCGAAACACATGAATCTGTCGCTCACTCGCGCCAAGCTCGAAGAGCTCGTCGGGAAGCTGATCGACGACACACTCAAGCCATGTGAGGCTGCTCTCAAGGATGCTGGACTCAAGAAAACTGACATGAACGAGATCATCCTCGTTGGTGGTATGACTCGTATGCCGCTCGTGCAGAAGAAAGTTGAAGAATTCTTCGGCAAGAAGCCACTTCAGGGTGTGAATCCAGACGAAGTCGTCGCTATTGGCGCAGCTATTCAGGGTGGAGTCCTGGGTGGAGAAGTCAAAGACGTTCTCCTCCTCGATGTCACACCACTCTCACTCGGTATCGAGACGATGGGTTCTGTTATGACCAAGCTCATCGAGCGCAACACGACCATCCCAACCAGCAAGAGCCAAGTATTCTCAACTGCGGCTGACAACCAAAGCTCTGTCGAGATCGTGGTCTTGCAGGGTGAGCGCGAGATGGCGGCTGACAACAAAGTGCTCGGACGATTCATCCTCGATGGTATCCCACCGGCCCAGCGTGGTGTCCCGCAGATCGAAGTCAACTACAATATCGATGCAAACGGTATCGTGAGTGTGTCCGCTAAGGACAAGGCGACCGGCAAAGAGCAGAATATCACCATCCAGAACTCGGCCAATCTCAGCGACGAAGAGATCAAGAAGATGCAAGAAGACGCTGAGACTCACGCCGACGAAGACAAGAAGAAGAAGGAACAGGTCGAGACTAAGAACCACGCCGACACCATGATCTACACGGCCGAGAAAAGCCTCAAGGACGCCGGTGACAAGGTCGACGAAGCGATCAAGAAAGACGTCGAAGAAGCCTCTAAGGCCCTTAAGGATAAACTTGCCGAGACGGAACCAGACATCGAAGATGTCAAGAAGCTTACGGAGACATTGTCTGACAAGCTGACCAAGGTTGGTGAAGCGATGTACAAGGCAGAAGCCGATAAGGAAGCGGCTGCCAAGCCAGAAGAAGCTGAAACATCTGAAGACCAGACAGGTGAGAAGAAAGACGATACAGCAGAAGAAGGCGAGATCGTAAAATAAAAATGATCGAAAAAGAAGTAAACTAGAAGTATGAAGACACTCATCGCCATGAGCTTGGCAGTGCTGCTCCTCCTCTCAGCAGGCTACTTCGCTACCACAACGATCACTACTAAGGTTGATCAAACCTGTAGTAGCGAATCAAACTACCAAAACTCATGGCGTGATGTGTATTTTTTCACGCAGCAGTCTGAGACCGGAGGCACGCCCTCCATGGACCTTAGGATGTGCACAGGGCCCTCAGTATACGTCCGTTACCACCCGGTAGACGTCGCGGCTGTGAGCTTCCTTGGCGCCCTGACGGCTGGCTTCATAACCTACAGAAATGAGACAATGCATACTAAGAAACCAAAACAGAAGGAGACAAAATAATGACTGAAACACCTGATAATCTCCGTACTATTCATATCTACGTCGTCGAAGGCGATGACGTGTGGATCAAGCAGAATAATGACAGTCTGAACATCCAGTGGGATCCACAGTCGGACGTCAAAGCGGGCGAGACGGTGTCTCGTCTGATGAACGAAGTATTCAATGGGAAACCGTTTGAGTTTCTCAACAGCGCCGAAAAGGCGTATGATCCTACAGCGAAGGCCTTTTACTTTCTCGTCATGCTGCGCAACATCGGTGGGCCGACCGCAGCAGCGTCGGATTTGAAGAAGGTCAAGTCGATCTGGCTCACAGATGAAATCAACAAGCCAGACGGCGAATCAGAACTAATCAAAGATAGCTTCAAGCACTTTAAGCTATTACATAAACGAGTATAACTATGAAGACAATATTTTTTATTGATGGCGAAAACTTCGTCTACCAACTACGTGACACATTGGCTAAAGGCCGCCTCATCCGCTACCGCGATGAGCTGGCACGTGTGGATATTCGCAAGCTCTTTGTGAATACCCTGCAAGATGAAGGTGTGAAGGACTCGAGTATCCGCTACTATGCCTCCAAGATCCACATTATTGACCGTACGCCAGAGCTGAAAGAACGTACTGAGCGCTACCTAGCCGACTCTGAAGTCTGGCAGAAGGTCCTGGCTGACCAAAAGGTCGAATATATCGAAGCAGGTCACTTGCTCGTCCGTGACGGCAAACCATGCGTGGAGTGCGGACACCGTGAGCCTGTTTTGACCGAGAAGGGAACAGATGTAACTATCGCGACTGATCTCATCCGTGCATCAGGCGAGAATGTTCGACTCGTCCTCTTGAGCTCAGATGGAGACCTCATGCCGGCGCTCGAAGAGTCCAAGCGACGTGGCTCCGAAGTGATTTATGTTGGATTCCGCGGCGTGAGCAATGCGGCTCTCGCGCGGAATGCGACCAGCCGATTTACGATTACTACCAAGCTCGCCGCTGCCGTATTGGCACCAAAGTCCAAGTCTGATCCTGAATCAAAGGCTCGTCCAAAAGTTGGCGAGGTCAAAGGCAAAGGCACGACACAGCAGCAGAAGCCGCAAGCGACTGAGCACACTCACGCCGAACAGCCAGCTCCAGCTCAGGAAGTAAAGCCAAAGCCACAGAATCAGCAACGACGTGGACGAAATAATAACAATACTAATCGACAGAAGCCCGCCGCCGATCAGCCAAGCGTATTTACCGGCTCTCGTCTAGCGAGCATTCTGCCAGGACCAGCGCCTGCCCAAAAGAAGGATAAGACCGATGGCCGAAAAGCGTGATTACTACGATATCCTCGGAGTACAGCGCGATGCGAGCCCCGACGATATCAAGAAGGCTTTTAAGAAGGCGGCTCTAAAGCACCATCCCGATCGCGAGGGCGGTGACGAAGCGAAGTTCAAAGAAGTTGGTGAGGCCTATGAGGTACTCTCCGATGATCAGAAGCGCGCTGCCTACGATCAGTATGGTCATGCGGCTGGCGCAGCCAACGCGGGCGGACCAGGCGGGGGTAATCCCTTTGGTGGTGGAGCTGGTGGATTTGATTTTGGCGGAATTCATTTCGACTTTGGTGGCGAACAAGCCGGAGGCTTTGGCGATATGTTTGGCGATTTATTTAGCACGGTGCGTGGTCGTCCGCGCGACGTCCAGGTCGCTCTGGCCATTGAGTTTATGGAAGCTATCCATGGAGTCGAGCGCGAGCTCAGTCTGCGTATTATGGATCGCAGCACCAATGAGCGTAAGTCTGAAACGGTGAAGATCAAAGTGCCAGCCGGTATTGATGACGGTCAGACGATTCGCGTCGGTGGACGCGGTGAGTATGGGAGCCAAGGACAACGTGGCGATCTGTACGTAGAGATTCACGTTCGTCCAGATCGCAACTTTGAACGGCAGGGTCCACACATTGTGAGTCGCGTAAAGGTTGATATGGTCGATGCCGCTCTCGGTACCGAGGTTGAGATCAAGACCCTTGAGGGCGATGTAACAATTAAGGTCCCAGCTGGAACGCAGCCAGGCAAAGTACTCAAGTTGAGTGGCAAAGGGGTAGCCGTACCGGGCTCGAACCAGCACGGTGATCATCTCGTGGAGGTTAGTATTCATATTCCAACTAAGCTGACGGCCAAACAGAAAGCAGCCTTGCAGGACTATCGCAAAGGTCAGAAAAAAAGCCTCTTTCATTAAATTACGAAGCCCATGCTTGTAAAAGAAAGCATGGGCACTTGAGTCTAGGCGAGAGTGAGGTCGGTGAGGCTGTACAGCCACTCGTAGCCTGACATCTCCTGCAGAATTCTCAAGACGGCGTGAATGAGTGGCCTGACCTCGGCATCACTCGGTAGAGCTGATTTGTCCGCGAAGTCGTCGCGGTTGAGGATGAGGTGAAAGCCATCACCGATGGAGCCGAGGCGCGTACATGAGGGCAGCTCCGGCGCTACCACATAGAGCTTCACGAACGGGTCATCACCGTGGTGGGCCAACAGTTGGAGCCAGTTGTCTTCATAGAAGGAAAAGGCGAGCGTGAGTTGTCCTCGCCTGTCGACGGATCGGTCGACAACGAGCCACTTGGTGGGCAGGGGCTGACGCGTGGGGCCAGCCAGATCAGTGCCTGACTCAGTTGTACTCATAGAAGGTTCTCCCGGGTCGAGTGGGTTTGTGGTGATAGCCTACATCTGTCGCTCAGTGCTGTCAATAAAATTACAAGACCCCTACGCTGGCTTGCGTAGGGGTCGGGGAAGGACTAGCCGTCGCACATGATTCGCTCGAAGTACTCCGGCGGGTGCGACCTCAGGTTGAGGGGATTGGTCAGCGGCGCATCGGTTGGTGCCGGCGGTACTTCCCACTCATCCCAGAGGTCGTCCTCGAAGGACGGTCTGGGTGGGGATCGCTGAGTAAGGGTGGCCTTGGAGGTGTGGACCGACTCGAAGCCGGGCACTTCGCGGATGGCGATGTCGATTTTCCGGGCGGCGGCTTCGCTCAGAAGGGCCGTGCGGAAGCGGATCACCAGTTCGCCGCGAGGGCTGGCGATGGAGAGGAGGAGGCCGTCGAGCGCGATGCCGCCGATGCGTTCCAGTCGCTCACGAATGATTCCGGCCTTCCAGAACTTGCCGTCCTGGCAGTCGCTGCTGAAACCGTGCGGGAGGTGTGTGACGCTCAGTTGGTAGGTATCGGTACCGAAGTGGGGTGCAATGGTCATGGGTGCTCCAGATGAGTAGAGTTACATCGGAGCAAATATTACATCCTTAAGGTGTAAATGTCAATATGGGTTCTGTTCCGCTAGCAAGGCTGAGACGGACAAAGCCTCCCTGTCTGGTGGGACAGGGAGGCTTGATGGGTGAATGTGAGGTGTGGCTCAGCCGGCGCTGGCACCTCCGAAGCCGAAGGGCACGCTGGAGTCGATGGCCATCGGCGTGAAGGGCTGCCGCTCAAAGGCGGCGTGGTTGCCGCTGAGCGTCTCCTGCACGCCGACCTTGCAGCCAGCCAGAGCGGCCAGGGCGCGTTCGATGTAACGCTGCACCACCTCACTGAGGCGGTTGGAGCGGACGCTGACCACCAGAGTGCCGTTCTCGATTCGGCAAGCAGTGACGTCGAGCTCCGGAATGGTGCGGTTCAGCCGATCCGCAAACTCCGACATGTCGGCGGCTTCGAGGGAGAGGGCGAGTGGTGGCTTGACGCTGACCTGCTTCTCATCTCTGGCTGCCGACGTGACTGAGGTACTCGTGTTGATCATGAAAATCCTCTCGGGGAAGTACGGGAATGGACAGTGGTCATCGTACGCCGCATTACGTACTTTTGTCAACTTTATTATTGTCTGAAAATGTTACAATAAGCGTATGCAATTTGGCTCAGTTCACGTCGATCCCAACTTCCTGATATTTGGTGTGCTTGGCGTGTTCTTTGTACTCACCTTTCTCTTCGGTGAAACCCGACTCCGGCGGGTGGCACTTGCACTACTTGCTGGGCTCTTCGCGGCTGACCAACTGACAAATCTCGCAATGACACAGCTCTCCAAGTCTGGCAGCGGGGGCGGTGAAGAAATGATGATCAAGCTCGGTATCCTTGGTACTATTCTGGTGCTCATGTCGCTGGGCAAAGCACCATCAGTCGGCGGCCACTTCTCTATACGCAGCATGGTACTCTCATTACTTACTGCAGCAACGCTTCTAGCGAATGTCTTTAGTTACCTGCCATCAGGGGAACAAAGCCAGTTGGAGAATGACTATAATCTTGCAGCTATCGCGATGAATAATCGTTCGTGGTGGCTCGTAGGTTTAATTTTCTGGCTCATCTTGCTACAACTCTGGAAGAAGAAGGCCAAAGAAGACGACTCAGCCGGTAAAGGCAAGAAGGGCAAGAAATAGACTGCATGAGGCCCGGAGCTTGTATCGAGAGAGTATTTCCACTAGGCTAAATCGATGAAGCAAACGCTCTACGAACGCCTCCTCAGGCGTTTTTTGATCAGCTGTATCCGGCGAGTCATGCGCAAGCAGTCGCCTCGGGTTATTGTCGTGACTGGTAGTCTCGGCAAGACTTCGACGCGGGCTGCTGTGGCGCGAGCCATCTCTGGTAGCTGGCCAGTCTTCACTCGCAGCCTCAAGAGCAACTTTGACCGAGGCCCCCTCATGGCGTTCTTCGGCCTGCGCCCCAACAAGAACATTCGCGGACGGCGTTTTTGGGTAGAAGATGTGCCGCGCATTTTGCGGCTCAGCAAGAAATATCCATATGAGCTGGTAGTGTTGGAAATATCTGAGATATCACTTACCAACCAGCTTGACCTGATAGAGGTGTTGCAGCCTACGATCTCTGTGCTGACAAGTCTCGCCAAGGTGCACGCATCGGATCACGCCGAGGATGACATCACATTACAGATGCAGAGCCTTATCGAGCATAGTGAGTCAGTTATCTACAATGCTGACTTTTCATCGCTGAAGGTAGTGGTCGACAATCATCCGCGAGTGAAGAGTTATGGTAGCGCCCGAACAGCCGACTATCGATTGATAGTGGCTGGGGTTGGCATAGACCAGCTCAGCAATTTCGTAATCCGACATGGCATGCAAGAATGGGACGTGCCGAGCAATCAGATCGGTCAGCACTCTGGCGTGGCATACTCCGCGGCATTGGCCGTGACGGATGTGCTGGGCGGTGACATCCCCGATGCAATTGCCGAACTCAAGCTGCTCTACCCGGTGCGAGGTCGTCTCAATCCATTGCGGGGCATTCGTAAGTCTCTCATCATTGACGACTGCTACAACGCGAACGCTATCTCGATGGGTGCGGCGCTTGATACCCTGGCTCGGTTCCCGGCACCACGTATCGCTGTCTTGGGCAGTATGAATGAACTCGGCGACCATAGCCCTCGCGAGCACCGGGCTGTCGGTAGGAGAGTAGCGCAGTCGGCTGATGTGCTCATTGCGATAGGCGAAGATTCTACTCGCTATCTAGCACCTGCTGCGATACAGGCAGGCATGAAGTCCGACCAAGTGCATACATTCGAGTCGGCCCGAGCAGCCGGTGCCTATCTCAAACGGCATGTAGCCGTAAGCAGTACTGTTATGGGCAAGGGCTCTCAAGACGGCGTCTATACCGAAGAGGCCTTGCTTCCACTAGTAGTAGGGCGTGACAAGCGGCGACTGATCCGTCAGACGGCTTTCTGGCGAGCCAAAAAAGATCGTTTCTATGCCAATCTACAGACTCGTCCAACTGAGTAAAGGTATTTACAAAGATCTTAAAAACAGGTATAATATAAGCACTATGACCACCAAGCCACACAATCATGATGTGCTGGTCTTTTTTAGCTTTAAGTCCCACAAAAAAGGCTACTACAAGACACTCTTCGACCGTCTGACGAGCCAGGCGGCTGATTTTGGTTTGACTCTGCATCAGGGCTCACTCAAGGACCTCGTTATTTCCTACAAAGATAATAAGATGGAGATCACCGAAACAATGACCGGACGTGATCTATCTTCGTTTGGACTCGTATACTTTGAGCTTTTTACCAAGGCTCCACAGCAGGCATTGGCCGCCGCCGCTTACTTGGACCGCAAGAGGGTGCCATACTTCTCGCCGCAGGTTCGACAGATCCTTCCAGACTCTAAGCTGGCCGAAATGGCTCTCTTGGCCGATAATGGGCTCTCGATTCCAGATGGCATCACGTCTTCAAATACTCAGCTCAAGTCGATCTTTCGCGCGGACCATCCAATTGAGTACCCATTCATTCTCAAAAGCGTGAAAGCCTTTGGTGGTGCTATGAATTTTTTGGTTCACGACTATGCCGAGCTTGTTGCTCACTTGGATGAGAATCCGCAGGAGACGTTTATTATTCAGAGCTTTATTCCAAACCAGTTTGATTACCGCGTTCTGATCTTCGGTGGTGAGGTCAAACTCGTGCTCAAGCGATCACGCAATAGCGCCGAGACCCATCTCAATAACACATCCAAGGGTGCAGCTGGCGAATTCCTCGACCCATCCGAACTCACCGAAGATCAGATGGCTGATACACTCAAAGCAGCCAAGCTGCTCGGCCGGGAGGAGTTCTGTGGACTCGACCTGATTATCAATGAGCAGACTGGCGAGCACAGCATTCTGGAGATTAATGAATCACCTGGTATCGAGCTTGGTGTCGAGCCTGAGAAGAAAATGGGCATCATGCTGGCCTATATGAAATCACGAATGGAGACACAGTCATGACACGACCAGCTATGCAGAAGCCGCGAATTCTCTTCATGTTTGCCCGTGAGGCGGCAGCTGGATCGACTCGTTTTGATGGTTTTGTGAAGCGCCTCAAGAAGTATGGTGACTTCTCATTTGCGGACGCTGATGTTGCAGCGATCGAAGATATGGTCTTCCTGATCGATAAGCGCAAGGCCAAAGTCATCGACTGGCGTACGAAGAAAGACCCAGCCGACTACGACTTTGTGTACTTCAAGAACTGGCAGAGTATGCCCGACCAAGCAGCAGCCCTAGCTGTGTATCTAGAAGCCAAGGGTGTGCCATACATCGACTACGCGATCACTCAGCGTCGTGGTAATGCTGGTAAGATTATCACTATGCTCAAGCTTTGGGCGGCACGCATTGCTACGCCGCGTACTGTTTACGCATCGCCGAAACGCGTCGCGGACGTAGTGAGTTCCGATCTTGTGCAGTATCCGATGGTGATCAAGGCTGCGAATGGTGAGAAAGGTCAGAATAATTATCTTGTAAAGACTGCTGCAGCAGCCCGCAAGGTCATTGCTGAACAGCCCGAGATCGACTGGATCATTCAGGACTTCATTCCAAATGATGGCGATTGGCGTGTACAAGTCTATGGCGGAGAGCCGGCCATGGTGATCAAGCGCAAGGGGAGTGGCGCGTCGCATCTCAATAATACTTCGGCTGGCGGAACGGCTGAGCTCTTTGAGCACAAAAAGGTACCCACAGCTGTGCTAGACTTGGCAGTCAAGGCTGCCGAGGTAATGGATCTTGCAGTATCGGGAGTAGACGTCATCGTCGACAAAGAGACCGGACGCAAGGCTATTCTTGAGGTGAACCAAGGTTCGCAAGTAGTCACTGGCGCGCATATCGAAGAAAACATCCAGGGCTTTGTAAAGTTCCTGAAGCGCACCACTCGCCGCCGCTACCATCGTAAGTCGACCCACGGCCTGCCGAAGAAAGTCATCGGACGCATCGAGCTGGTAGGGCTTCCCGAGTTTGGCCTCACCGACATTGCTGCAAAGTCTGACACTGGTGCATATAGTGGTGCATTGCACGCTGAGAACATCCGCCTGATCGAAAAAGGAAACAAGAAAGAACTTCATTTTCAAATCCCGCACTTCACCGATGGCCGCACCCACACCACTGAACTCGTCGATTGTGTCAGTCATGACTTTGAAGCAGTTTTTGTAAAAAGCTCCAATGGACAACGGCAGAACCGCTATAAGATCAGTACACTAGTACGTATACAAGGGCGCGGCTATCAGGCGCAATTCACCCTTACGAACCGTCAAACCCAGAAGGTGCCAATGCTGCTCGGCCGCAAGCTGTTGCGCGGCAACTTCCTAGTCAATGTAGAACTATCAAGAGGAGAAACACAATCATGAAAATCGCCATTCTATCAGCCGGACGAAAAAACTACTCTACTCAACGTCTCATGGAGGCGGCGGTTGCGCGTGGTCACGAAGCTATTATCGTCAACTACACCAAGGCATATATGGCGATTGAGAGCTCTAACCAGACGGTACACGCTGCCGATCAGGAGATCACTGAAGATGTGCAGGCGGTAATTCCTCGTATTGCAGCCAAGCACACCAACTACGGTACGGCTGTGTTGCGTCAGTTTGAAATGATGCGTGCCTATACAGCGACCAGCTCACTGGCTCTCGTCCGTAGCCGTGACAAGCTCCGTTCGATGCAGCTTCTCGCTCGTGCTGGCGTGGGTATTCCCAAGACCGTCTTTGCGAGCCAGACAGCTGATGCTAACGACCTCCTTGAGCTCGTCGGCGGCGCACCGGTAGTTGTGAAACTCCTCGAAAGTACTCATGGATCAGGCGTCGTGTTGGGTGAGACTAAGAAAACTGCCAAGTCTATTATTGAGGCCTTCAACTCGATCAATGCCAAGATCATCTTGCAGGAGTTTGTGGAAGAAGCTGACGGCGCTGACATTCGTGTAGTCGTGGTAGGCGATCGCATCGTGGCTTCGATGATGCGTAAGGGCGGTGAAGGTGAATTCCGTAGTAACACTCATCGTGGCGGACAGGTTCTTCCAGTCCAACTCACCAAGAAGGAGGCAAACATCGCGCTCAAGGCGGCTCGTACGCTCGGTATTAATATTGCTGGTGTAGATATCATCCGATCAAAGCGTGGCCCATTGATCCTCGAAGTAAACAGCTCACCAAGCCTCAAGGGCGTGGAGCGTCTCACCGGGCAGGACATCGCTGGCGAGATGATCGACTATGTAGTCGCGCGAGCACAGGGCAAGCGAACGCGCGATAAGATAGGGGCATAAAGCTTTCTTAGCTGTTGCTGGCTTACGTTCGTGACGGTGTAGATAATACTTGATTATTACTGATAAAAATAGTATAATATCGAACTGCACCACTACATCTCTCTACATAAGGAAGGAGCTCGCATGAGCTCAACCGCAACCCGTTGGAAGGATCAGTCCTTCGCTATCGCATCCTCAAATGGAGCGGCGCCGATCCATGATTGGTTCGAACAGACACCCGAGGTGCTGGCACGCTTGCGTGCAGCTCTTCTCGCCGGCAGCCCGTTGAATCCTCAGTACCCCGTACTTCAGGCTCAGGATCTCACCGCCAAGGTCGCAAGTCTGAGCGGATACACGGCATCCGACCAGCCGCTGGAGAAGTTGTACTCGCAGGTCTTCAGCCAGCGCAGGAGGCTTCTGCAGCTGGCCATCGCCGCGCAGGCGGGTGACATGGCAGCCTTCAGGGTCGCCACAGAGAACATGGCCCTGCAGCCGGACGTCGGATCGTTTCGACGCATTCTCGGCAATCTCGCCGAGCGTGCTGGAGACCGACCCAACCGGGCCGCCGAAGAGCTGTTCGGCATGTTCCCGCCGGACTACGGCTTCAAGCCGAGCTTGCCGCGAGCAGCCTTCGTTCAGAAGCTGCGCGATCCAGTGATGGCACTGGTCGAGTCGCTCGGTCTGCCAACCGTCATCCCTCCCGCCGAGGAGGTGTGGGATGCCAAGCGCATCGCTGCGACCCTGGAAGCCACGGTTCTGCCACCGGCGTTCGATGATGCGCGCGTCAAGATGCGCGTCGTCATCACCGCCAAGAAGCCACGCCCCGTCGCCACGCGGAAGGGCACGATGTACATCCCGGAGAGCCTCATGCTCAACGGGGTGGATGCATATGTGCTGATGGTGCGCCTTCGACTCACCGTCGAGCGCTGGTACCGAGGTGAGCTCACCGGCTACTACATCATGCTCAACGGCACCGTTGCCGACCTGACTGCCGGCCCGGCCATCCTCACGGTGGTCGAGCAGGTTCTGAGGAGCAATGCCAACTTCTACGCCGAGGAAGATGCCTACCTGGCATGCTCGTTGGCGGAGGGGATCGGCTCTGAGCCCAAGTCCATCTACGAAGTGTACGCCGCCATGGTGGCGTACTACCGCTTCGTGGACACGCAGCTGCCCACGGGTGCCGCCATTCCACGCTCGATCGAAGACCGCGCGTGGTCGATGACCTGGAAGACCTTCGCCGGAACCGACTGCAAGACCCCCGGGGTCTACGCCGGTTTCGGTACCAGGGCTTTGCGAGCCACGGTCAGCCTCTGGGATGCCCTTATGCGCGAGCCGCGCATCGTCGAGTGCTTCCACCTGGGTCGATTCGATCCTGGCTTCGCGACCGAAGTGAACCTTCTGGTCGAAGCGGGGGCCATTCCGGCTCTGAGGTAGGAGGATTTAGTACCCGCGACTGTTGCTATGACGTACGTCATAGCAACAGTCGCTTTTTCATGCGTGCCGGCTGGCTACAAATTGTTCAAGGTGAGTGCCGACGAGTATGGCATCGGCAGCTGGATCGACATCGTTCATTGTCATGATGTTGCTGGCTTGGCAAAGCCATCCTCTGAAAGCTTTGCGGGCCTCCGCGAATGTTTCTGATTTGAGCCCGCCAGTAGCAAGGTCGCGGCTGTTCCAGACAGCACGACATTGCCCGGGCAGTCTGGTGAGTTCAGCGATGGTGTAGGGTTCAATGAGGCACTTATCTAGATGGATAGCAGGTATTCGTCCGACAACGAGCACATGGTCGGCGCCTGCCACGAGAGCTTGTTTGATGTCATCATCGCTCGCATGGATTCCTTTTGCGAGGATTGGCTTAGTGGTGAGGCTACGGGCTTTCCGCACCAGGTCAAAAGATCCATGCCAGCGTGGATCGGTATGGATTGAGATAATATCACCGACCTCGTTCGCCATTGCGAAGAGTTCGCTCCAGCTCTTGTCGGACTGCCATCCAAAAGGGGAGTGAGTTTTTACCTCGGCGATGACCTGCATAGCTAGCCTTTGAGTATCTGGGCTTGGCGAAGCGTAACGATCTCTCTGATGACAGTCTCTGGAAGCGGCTTGTTTTCGGTAAACTGCAGTGTGCCATGGCCAGAGAGGGTGAAGCCTTCGAGCTTGTCGGCGATCTCGTCCACGTTACCAAAGATGCTCATGTGGTTCTTAAAGGCTGCAAACATGAAGAGCTGTTTACCATTTAGCTTGAAGGTTGGCATATCGTAGCTGATAGTTTCTTCAGCCTCGGGCACGGCTTCGTGCACGATTTTGCGAATGCGTTCCATTTCAGTACGCTGTGATGGTGTGACTTTGGCGAGGTATTCATCGATGGTTTTCATGAGGTTATATTAACAGATGTAAATATTTCCATACGAATGCCCTGGAGATAGAAGAACGGCGGCCTTATCTACTTAATAAGACCGCCGCCGTTGCGAGTTGTTGAGACAAAGTCACGAATATGTGTTGCCAGCTCGTTGACTCGCTCTCGTTTCATTTTTATGAGCAAGAATATGACAGCGACACACTCTACGATGATGAATCCGACTAGTAGCGGAGATAGGTGTTGAATGACACCGACAAAAACGACTATCTGGCAGGTTGGTCGGTACCATTTGAGCCAAACCTTACCGGTCATCAGTGTTACGTAGTCTTGTAGCCATATAGGCACTAGCAAGCCGAGGGTTGCCCAGAGGTACATGTTGCTTGTGGTGAGGATGCCAAATACAGCACCTGCAAGCAGGATTCGATCAGACTGAGTATCAAATACTGAGCCGTATGTGGTCGAGACTGACCAAAGCCGCGCTAGGAAGCCATCTATTAAATCCGTGATCACTCCAATGAGGAGGAGCTGAGCAGCGAACATCCAGTGTTCGTTGCTGAGAAGAAACACTACTGCTGGCACAGCCATGAGACGATAGGCTGTGAGTAGACTTACGAGGAACAGCTTCACAAATTAACCACCTCTCAGGTCGTGGATGGAATATTCTTAGTATAGAAGTTGTGAGATAAAAAACAAACGACTCCCGAAAGAGTCGATTTTAATATTGGAGGGCCTACTGGGATTCGAACCCAGGACGCACAGCTTAAAAGGCTGTCGCTCTAACCAACTGAGCTATAGGCCCGCGTCGTAAGATTTACGACGCGATAAGAACTTTTGCAAATGAAATTCAAACGCGTCTGCATGACCTATTTAACCTGATAGCAGCCCTCAAGTCAATCTGGAGATCGGGCTCATGCTTGGATGAGAATGTGTGCGGGCGTAGCATGGCGCTATGAGGCGGTTTACGCAGATCTTCGCAGCTATGGGCGCCTGGCTCGCGGGACTCGTCATCGCCAGTCAGTGGATATTAGCGCTTAATCTTCTCGCCATGTCGCTACTGGTAGCTCTCGCGCTCACTGCTCTTTGGATCGTGCGGTCCAAGCTCGGCTATATCCTGGTATTCGTCGCCTTTGTGTCACTCGGCATGGTCAGGGGGCAGCTCTACTTTGCACAACAGGAGCGTTGGTCGGTGGAGAATCTGCTAGGCGAGAAGGTAGAGCTTGTCGGGCGAGTGACTGGTGAGCCGAGCTGGAATGCTGATCGACTTCATGAATTCTATATCGACGGCATTACTCTGAACGGACGCCCGGTACCAGGCATGATGAAGATCAAGAGTCTGGTCGGGAGCTCGCAGGAGGGCCAGGTTGTGCGGGTCGTAGGCAAGGTAGGCCATGCACTTGGTCGGGCGCCAACGCAAATATGGTATGCCAAGGTCGAGACGATAGACCGGAATATTCCGTATCCGATTCGATTGAAGAACCTGCTCGGACATGGACTGGCGGTGGCGCTTCCGCGCGAGGAGGCAGGCTTTGTGCGAGGGCTGCTCTTCGGCACGAGTGCAGCCGTGTCGACACAACTAGAGGCAAACTTACGCGCTGTTGGGCTCACGCATATCATTGCGGTGTCTGGCTACAACCTCACGATCATCGTGGCGGCGTTGACTGTTTTTTCACGACGGAGGAGCAGCAACTCATTGCTACTAGCTCTGGCGGGTATTAGTTTCTTCATTATTATGACGGGTGCACCTGCCTCCATTGTGCGGGCTGGAGTGATGGCCGGAATATTCTTGCTGGTGAGCTACTATCGTCGCGAGCTTGATCCTCGTATCGCACTTGCTGCTACTGTTGTTGCGATGAGCGCCTGGAATCCAACGTATCTTTATGCAGATATTGGGTGGCAGTTGTCTGTCTTAGCGCTGGCTGGTGTGTTGTGGCTGGCGCCTGGCTTCCGGCCAAAAGCCATCACTCGACACAAGACATTTTGGGAGGTCTTCTCGACCGCTATTGGTGCCTACATCGCGACCGCACCTATCCTGGCGTACTATTTTGGGACTGTGTCTTTTGTCGCACCACTCGCCAACATATTTATCCTGCCTGTTGTGCCGGTGATTATGTTGTTGGGATTTGTGGCAGCGCTGGTCGGCGTATTAGTACCGAGCGCAGCCTTTGTGTTCATGCAGCCGGTCGCATGGGTGGTTTCATTAGTCGTGCGGATGATAACGGCATTTGCGCATGTGCCACATGCCAGCGAACATTTTGTTCTGGATGCCAGCGTAGTGCTCACGACATACATCGGTCTGCTCGTGATTGCATTCGTAATGATGCGTCGGGGTTCAAAATTGATAGCAAAAAGGCTATAATTCCAGATATGAGTGGTCACAGTAAATGGGCAAGCATCAAGCACAAAAAAGGTGCTCTAGATGCTAAGCGCGGTAAGATCTTTACCAAGCTTGGCAACGAGATCGCTATCGCGGCACGCGATGGTGCGGATCCGGATGCAAACTTTCGCCTTCGTCTAGCTATCCAAAAAGCCAAGCAGTCTAATATGCCAGCGGCCAACATCGATCGATCGATTGCTCGTGGTGCTGGCACGGCCGGTGGTGCCGCATTGGACGAGCTCACCTACGAGGGCTACGGTCCGGCTGGTGTAGCTGTCATGGTGCAGGCGCTGACGGACAACCGCAACCGCACGGCTTCTGATGTGAAGCTGGCATTTTCTAAGCATGGCGGTACCTTGGGTAGTCAGGGCAGTGTGGCCTATCTCTTTGAAACAAAAGGCGTATTGGTCTGCACGACAGATGCCGATGCCGATGAAGTGACACTGGCAGCCATTGAGGCCGGCGCACTCGACATAGATGATAGCGGGGAGCAGGTGATTATTTATACTAAGCCTAGCGAGCTCGAAGCTATTCGCATGGCTGTTGGTGAGAACAATGTTGAGAGCTCGGACGTTGAGCAAATAGCTAGCCAGACCATCGCAGTGGAAGACGCGGGCAAAGCCGGCACACTGATGCGTATGATTGACGCCCTCGAAGATCTTGATGATGTCGCGACAGTGACAGCCAACTACGACATCGCTGAGTCGATTCTCGAAAGTCTCTAATGAACATACAGGATTGGTACGGTCTCATTGCGGGTGTGCTCTCGGCCTCGTGCTACGTTCCGTATATCCGTGACATTTTGTCGGGTACGACTCGTCCGGAGCGCGCCACTTGGCTCATATGGACAATTCTCGGTCTCATTTTGCTCGCATCTCAATTGGCTAAGGGCGCGAGTGCGTCGGTGTGGCTGACGGTTGCACAGACAGCCGGTGTGACAACGATCTTTTTGTTGTCCCTCAAGTACGGTGAGGGCGGCTTGGCCCGTTCGGATATCGTTGCACTGGGAGTTGCGGCGGCTGGTCTGGTGGCCTGGTACTTTACGCGCGAAGCCTCTGTCGCTCTCTATATCGCTATTGGAGTAGACTTTTCTGGAGGGATATTGAGTGTCGTGAAGGCTTACCGTGACCCGGAGAGCGAGACCGCCCTGACTTGGCTCATCGCGGCTTTTGCTGGAGGTTTTGGAGTACTTGCCGTGGGCCTCGATGGCTCAATTGCATTGCTGGCATTTCCGACATATTACGTCATCATTAGTCTCATGCTGTATGGTGCAATACAACTTGGGCATCGCAAAGTTGTATCACGCGCATGATTATCCTCGGTGTAGACCCCGGCACTGCTACTACAGGATTTGGTGTGATCCGCGTGGAGAAAGGCCGCTCGACCATGCTCGACTGTGGCATCATCTCGACGCCAAAAGACTTAGCGCACGCTGAGCGCTTGCGTATTCTCTACGATGACCTGAGCGAACTCATCGCCTATCACAAGCCGGTGCGGGTAGGCGTGGAGAAGCTTTTTTTCTCATCAAATATTACGACAGCCATGGCCGTGAGCGAGGCGCGCGGAGTTGTTCTGCTCGCCATTGAGCAAGCAGGACTGGAGCTCGCTGAGTTCACGCCGACTCAAGTGAAGCAGGCTACAACAGGCTATGGGCAGGCGAAGAAAAAACAAATGCAAGCCATGGTACAAAAGATATTGCAGCTAGAGGTAGTCCCACAGCCCGACGATGCCGCTGATGCACTGGCTATCGCCCTCGCTGCTGCCCACATGATTACCCCGCGATAGGGCTCGGGTGAGCTCGATCGCGGGGAGATTAACGCTTGTACGGACTGCGTTGAGTCCGAGGTCGGTAGAAGCGGGGAGGCGCTTCGCGGGTGGGACGGATGCATTTCGGCAAATGCGGCGAGTGAAAGAGGCGGATGAGGAAGGTTGGGGGATGAACGATCTGGCTAGGCAACCCGACCTCCGAAGCGGTGCCGCGCTGCGTCGATGTGTGCCTGAGAGCTGGCCGCGATGGCGCTCTGCTCCAAGTCGATGAGCTTATAGCGCTCGTCTCGCGCTCGTCGGTAGGCATTCAGCTCGATGGGCTTCATCCCACTTCGCATGTCCACCATGGTGTTGGTTCTCAGCGCGTCTTCGAGACACGAAACCTCAACCCGACAACCGGTACAAGCCTTTTGAGCCCGTTCGGTGACGGTGGGGCAGCAGAATTCTTCGTGCTGCATGTCCTTACAACCAGCCTCAGCTCGCCAGGGCTGTTGACTGAAGCTCACTCCACCACAGGGGTGGGGCGAGTGTGCCGTGGGTCGCCCCATGACGATACTCCCGGTAACCGTCAAAAGAACCTCTTTTCTATCGTAGGGTGCTGATACTTGTAGAATACAAGACCGGTCATGCTCTCCACAAGGGGATAGTTTTGGCTTGTGTTCGCTGTACCGGTATAATGGGAGGAATGATTGCATTACTACAGGGTGAGGTAGTTTCGAAGGGGAGTGATAGTCTCACGCTTCTGGTTGGTGGTGTTGGATATGACCTCGCAGTACCGAGCCGTGATATGCACCACTTGGCACTTGGCGAGCTTCAAACCTTCTATGTTGCCGAGCAGATTCGCGAAGATGCCTATGACCTCTATGGGTATATGGAAGAGGCTGAGAAACGGCTGCATTTCAAGCTCGTGACGGTGCAGGGGATAGGGCCACGCATGGCGCACGCTATTCTGTCGGTCTATGACGCAGCGACGTTTGCGGAGATCATCGAACATGAAGACTTAGTGCGACTCGGTCAAGTATCTGGGGTGGGCAAGAAGACTGCTCAACGCATGTTGCTCGACCTCAAGGGCAAGCTCGTTGACGTAGCGAGCGGCGAAGGCATGGTGAGTGATGATCCGGCTCTGATGGCGCTCGTACAGCTCGGCTTTAGCCGTGATCAGGCGAGTCAGTCACTGAAGAATATTGATAGCACGCAGCCCACCAGCGAGCGAGTGCGTGAGGCGCTGAAGGGGATACAGGGATGATCGAGCGACCAGCTGAAGAGCTACGCCCCGAAGCACTACCAACTGACGATGTGGTCGTCGAAGAGACACTGCGTCCGCGAGCCTTTGATGATTACGTTGGTCAGCGTCAGGCGATTGACTCGCTGAAGGTGGCTATCCAGGCAGCCAAGCAGCGTGGCGATGCGCTGGACCATGTCTTACTCTATGGTCCTCCAGGGCTCGGGAAGACGACGCTGGCACATATCGTGGCCAACGAAATGGGCGCACAGCTGAAGATCACATCTGGCCCGGCCATTGAGCGAGCCGGCGATCTGGCTAGTCTCCTTACGAACCTGAATGAAGGCGATATGCTTTTTATCGACGAAATTCACCGGCTGGGACGAACGGTCGAGGAGATACTCTATCCAGCGATGGAAGATTATGCGATCGACATCATGCTTGGCAAGGGACCATCAGCTCAGTCACTACGACTCGACTTGCCGCCGATTACTATCATCGGTGCCACCACCCGGTATGGCGCGCTGTCTGGACCGCTGCGCGATCGCTTCGGGCTCATCCATCGACTAGAGTTCTACAAGCCGGAAGAAATCGCTCAGATCCTGACGCGTTCGTCGAAGTTGCTGAACGTAGAGATTGAGCCAGAGTCTCTCACGATGTTGGCTGCTCGCTCCAGGCTCACTCCACGTATTGCAAATCGACTTATCAAACGAGTGCGAGATTATGCCGAGGTGCACAATAAGGGTCAAGTCGATGCGACGTCTCTTGACTCTGCCTTGGGTCTTCTGGAAATTGATGCACTTGGCCTCGATAGCTCTGACCGCCGTCTCCTCCAGACGCTCGTCGATCACTACCAAGGTGGTCCAGCCGGCGTCGAAGCGCTTGCCGCCGCTCTGTCTGAAGAGCGCCAGACGATTGAGGATGTGATTGAACCGTATTTGATCCAAGTCGGGCTCCTCAAACGCACAACCCGGGGCCGTCAATTGAGCAATCAAGGCTGGAAGCATCTTGGGTATACGCCGCCTACCCCGGACGTCGCCCAGCCCTCGCTCGATCTTGAGGAATAAGCTAAGATAACTGTATGCAAGAACGACCCGAAGCCTGTACATTTCCCGGCCAGGACGACGATGAAGTCGTCCAGATTCTCATCTACAAGCATATCTTCTCTGTCTTGCCGGTGTTTGTCGTATCGATAGCTACCTTCATCGGCGGGTTGTTTCTCCTGGCCTACGCGGCATCCGGCGCTGCCTTACGCATCCCAAGCGACTTCGGGGCAACCGGCTCGACGGACACGATTGGTTTTCCGCTCATCACATTGAGTTTAATCATTATAGTCATTGGAGTGTTGCTTGGAGTCGGCGCGCTGTATGTCTGGCGACAGAATAAGATGCTCATCACGAATGAGAATGTGGTTGATATTGATCAGCACGGGATATTCGGCCGCGTGATCTCTACTCTCCGACTCAGCCGCGTGCAGGACGTCACCGTTCAGGTGAAGGGGCCGATGCAGACAATGTTCAAGTATGGCACGATCAATATCCAGACAGCTGGTGAGAAAGACCTGTTTGAGTTTGATTATGTACCCGATCCATACGAGGTGAAGGCGCGAGTTCAGGATCTCTTCGAAAAGTTTGTTGAGAACAAGCCGCATGAAGGCGATGGTGTGCGGCACACCAAGACCCTGGACGAAGAAGCACTGGTTGACGAATAGACCTTACAAGGCTTGAACTAAAAATGACCGCCAGGAGCGGTCATTTTAGTAACGTACCATTTTGGGGTCTACTGAGAGCTAGTTATTTCGTATGTACGACTATTGTTAGCATTAGATTTGATATCCTTGTCGTTTTCATACTCGAGGGTAGTTTGGACTGTATAGCTCGAATAAGTTGGTCCGCCAGCTGGGGCTGGAGTATAGGTGTAGTCTTTGCCCGTCTTCGGGTCTTGTGGCACCGAAGGAATGTACCCGGCTGAGCCAGCTGTGAGCGCGCTGAGTGCGGCTGGGTAGTTTGAGTTGTCGTTGTAGTATTGCTCAAGACCATCCTTGATCGAGCGGAGGTCGGCTTTGCGTCGTGCATCACGCGCTCGAGCTGGTCCAGCGATGAGGTTTGGTAGTACGAGTAAAAGTAGGATGCCGATAATGACGACGACGATCAAGAGTTCGAGGAGGGTAAAACCCTTTTGTTTATGAAGACCAAATAGCATGGTGTGGCAACGCTCCGGTGTGTATTAATAGTGGATATTCGTAATCGAAAGCTAGTATGGATTATAAGCGCTTATGATTAGGTCAGTCAATCAAGAGCCAGCTGTGGCTAGGTGGCAGCTAGAGGAATGATCTCTTCAGCTGTAGTCATACCTTGGAGTGCTTTGATGAATCCATCTTCCTGCAGAGTTAACATCCCGTCATTGGCGGACTTCTTCTGAATGTCCTCAGCTGTGGCGCGCTCCGTAACGAGCTTAATGATGTGAGGCGTTACATCAAGTACTTCAAAGACGCCGACACGTCCGAAATAGCCCGTCATGCTGCACTGGGTACAACCTTTGGCCCGATAGAGCTTGAGATCTGAAGGGCTATAGTTGCGACCACTAGATTTAAACTTGGCATGCTTAGACGCTTCGTCATCATCATTGATCCCGGCACGCTCAATGAGGCTGGGGTCGGCTGCGATGCGGTCCAGGATGCCGCCGCGATCGGTGACGAGATCATCTGGCACGGGAATAGTCTTACGGTTCTCGCCGTTAGCATTCTTGTTTGTGCGAGAGTTCTCCTCGGACAAAGCCGGAAGGCTGTCAGGATAGTCACCTGTGTCTTCAAGCGAGTGGAAGACTTCGATGGCGCGGTGAATCGGGAAAGACTCTCCGATACGTGCTAGTTCATCCGTTGATACGGTGTATGTCTCTCGACAGTCGGGGCAAAGTCTACGCACGAGCCGTTGAGCAACGACTGTCTTGACTGATGTCGCTACAACAAAAGGCTCAACGTTCATATTGATGAGATGAGGAAACGCACTGGCAGCATTCTTGGTGTAGAGTCCGGCAAAGACGGGGTGACCACTCATAGTAGCCTGCATGGCAAGATTGGCAGTCTCGTTGTCTCGGAGTTCCCCAACCATAATGACGTTTGGATCTTGGCGCAACACAGCGCGGAGTGAGTTGGCAAACGACATGCCACTGCGGGTGTCGACCTGCACTTGGTTGATCCCTGGGACAGCATACTCGACCGGGTCTTCGATCGTAGAGATGTTGGCATCTTTGGCGTTGATGGCGCCAAGCATGGAATACAGCGTGGTCGACTTGCCTGAGCCAGTCGGTCCGGTGACGATGGTCATACCTTGGCCACGCTTGAGCTGATGTTCGATCTCGTGTAGGGCGGGTGTGGCGATGCCGAGGTTATCAAGAGGGCGGATCTTACTGGCATCATCGAGAATGCGAATGACCACCTTTTCACCGCCTACGACTGGCAGAACTGAGATACGAGCTTCGATAGTTTCGCTCCCGATCGTGTACTTGAGGCGACCGTTCTGAGGTACTACACATTCGTCGGCTTTGAGCTGCGCCATGAGCTTGATGCGGCCGGTGACGGCTGGAGCAATCTGATGAGGCACGGTCATAACATCCCTTAGTGTGCCATCGATACGAAATCGTACCTGGACGAGGGTTTCGTGTGGTTCGATATGAATATCGGTGGCCCGTGTGTCGTGAGCTTGTTGCAGGATCAAGTCTACTGCCTGGGTGATGGGCGCATCCACAGGTGTCTCAGCTGGCACGGGCGGTGCGGCTGTGGCTATCTTTACTGGGGCTGGGAGGGGGAGATTAGCGGGCGACATACTTACATATATTTTAGCATAAGGGGGATAGATAGTTGCCTACGAAACTGCATGCGCTTTACTTTCGGTTTTGGGTGCGACTATTATCACCGTATAACGAGGGGAGGGGAAATATGAAGCCGGGATATATCAAGTATGGCCTGATGATCGGTGCCCTGTTCTTTTCAGGAGGTGCCGTCCAGCACGTCTCTGCAGCATCTGATCCCTCCTCGCTACTTATTCAATCGGTACAGCTTGGATCGGGCGCCGATGCAACTGACGAATATGTCAGGGTTATCAATACCAGCACGCAGTCGGTCGAAACTAAGGGACTCACTATCGAGTATAAGGCCGCGACTGGCACCTCGTGGGCCAAAAAAGCGTCAGTAGGTGAGAGCCATGTACTCTCCCCTGGCGCCACGCTTACTGTGGCGAGTAAGCAGGCTCACGATGTACCACTCACGGCCGGGCTCGCTCAAGCCGGCGGTAATCTTCGGCTCGTTCTGACCTCTAAAACTTTGGACCAGCTCGCGTGGGGTAAGGGGGATAGCCCGGAGGGAAAAGCCATCTCGGCTCCAGCTATCGGCCAAACGATCGATAGGGTCTGTACGGTCACTTGTCAGGACACGAACGACAATAGTGCGGATTTTGAACTGAGAGGCACTGCAGATGGTAGCGTTCGGGTAGAGCCTGTGTCGCTCGATGATGCCTCGGCTGCATACTCAATTGAGATAACAGAGCTCTTCCCTGATCCAGCGAGCCCACAGACTGATGCGCAGGATGAATATATCGAGATCTTTAATGCTGGGGATCGGACAGCTATTCTTGTCGGCTGGAAACTGGTGAGTGGTAAGCAGTCTTATAAGCTTGATGGCGTACAACTGACGGCTGGTCAGTATCTGGCGCTCAGCTCGGCTACGACAAAGCTTGGTCTGACCAATACTGGTGACACAGTCTCACTTCTCGATGCGTCTGGAGGCGAAGTCATGACAACGCCAAACTATGCAGCTGCAAAGTCTGGCAAGTCCTTCGGTGTGACGGATGGCGGCTGGGCTTGGCTGGATCATCCAACACCAAGTGCAGTGAACGCCGGGGTACTCATGGAAGGGCTGGTGCCCGAGAAGACGCCGAAAACAACTGACAAAAAAGCCACAACTACCAAGAAAGCAACCGCTAGCTCCAAGGCTACTTCGGCAAAATCTGTCTCCAGCGCGGTCAAAGAAGCAGCCAAGTCTACCTCCACTGAGGGTGATTCGGAGTCTTCAACAACCTTCTCGAGTGGATGGGTGCTGGCTATCTTGGGGATATTCGCGATAGGATATGGGGTATATGAATACCGACCAGAACTTCTCAGTCTCTACACACGGCTCCGAGCAAAGTCTCAAGCTGGGCGAGAGCCTGTCAAAAATTCTCAAGCTGGGCGACGTCGTTGAGCTCGTCGGTGACCTCGGTGGCGGCAAGACCACGCTGGCCAAGGGCATTGCTGCAGGCATTGGCGTAATCGAGACAGTGACAAGCCCGACCTATAACATTCAGCGATCATACAAGATACCAACGGGTGGCTTGCTCGAACACTATGATCTCTACCGCCTGGGCGACGATGAGATCTTGCTCGACGAAATGCGTGAAGTGATTGAGGCCAAAGACGCGATCATAGTGGTCGAGTGGGCCGATCACTTCCAGCAGCATCTCATTGAAGACCGCTTCGTCGTGAATATTACCTTTGTGGATGACGACACACGAGAAGTGAAGATTGAGGCAACGGGGCCATCGACGAGTGAACGACTCGCGAAGCTGGAGTACACGGCATGATCCTGGCACTCCGCACCGATAAGCCTGAGGCAGAACTGCATCTACTTGATGTGAGTGGTGCTGAAGTAGCTACTTACTCCTGGGAGGCTCATCGCACGCTGGCTGCTACGCTCGTCGGTAAGATTGGTGAGTTTCTCGAGGAGAATAAAACGTCTACCAAAGAGCTCACAGGTCTCATAGTCTTCACTGGTGCGGGCTCATTTACTGGTCTGCGTATCGGTACAACTGTCGCGAATGCGCTGGCATATTCAAATGAGATCCCAATTGTCGCAGGAGAAGGCGATGGGTGGATTATGGATGGCTTGAAGAAATTACCTGGCGCCAAGCTCGAGCAGTACGTCATCCCGACCTATGATCGCGAACCAAATATCACGAAGCCAAAGAATTGATCACTAATATGAGCTCAGAACCCTCCTCTCTCGCCGCACCATTACTTGATCCGCGTATCCTACCTATCGGGTCCATTGTCCGCATGGATGCTGACGGCTACTTTCCTGATAGCATTGGGCATCATCCCGTTACTTCGCCGTGGGATCAGCCGGCGCAAGAACTGGTTGCGGAATACAATGAGCGGTTGGGCAGTAGTCTACATAGTCTGTACCTACGCGGCTCGCTCATCCGAGGTACGGCCATAGAAGGGGTGTCCGATGTTGATCTGTTGCTGCTTGTAGACGGGGATGCAGCCATCATCGATTGGAGTTGGCTCAGGCCTTTCCACGTCTCGCTTACAAAAAAATATCCATTTATGAATGGCGTAGATCTTGGAATTAACAACCTAGACCGCGTACTGAATGGTGAGAACAAAACCCGAGCCTTCTTGCTGAAGGTTATGTCAGAGTGTATCCAAGGAGAAGACATTCGTGGGCAACTGCCGCGCGTTAAGCTCGGACGCGATGCACTCATTGCGCGTTGGCAATTTCGCGAAAGAACCAGCCCTGATTTCCTTGCTGGTAGCAAGGCAAGTCTTGAGGATCGAGTGAGCTTGATAGGCAAGCAAATAGTTCGCGCTGGCATGGAGCTCGTGATGGAAGAGGAGGGGTACTACTCGCGGGATCTCTATCCTTGCTATGAGACTTTTGCGCGACATTATCCAGAAAAAGCCACCGTGATGGCGCGGGCTCTCACCCAAGCACTTTTTTCAGCCGAGAGCGAGGCTGACTTTGCTGAAATGCGCGATGACATTAGCCCGTGGCTCGCCAATGAGCTTGATAAGAAGTATCCTGAACTATAGTTGAGATAGTATTTTCTGGATATCTCTCTTAAAATTGGTGGGACTAATCCATTCAGTCTGGTTATCAGCATCTTTCTGCATATGCTCCATGAGATTAAGGAAGCAATATTCAGAAACATGTTCCGTGGTGGTAATCTGACTTTCATCGACTGTGACCCGATATACCAGCCAGAGGAGGTGCTGTCGCTCTTCAACATTTGCCCAAGGAGTGACGAGTATGGGCAGCGGTTCGATCTCGCCGCTACAACCGATCTCCTCAGTGAGCTCTCGATGCAATCCATCTATCGGATCTTCTCCCCAATCTAGTCCGCCACCTGGGAGATCCCAGTCGCGACCATTCTCTCGAACCATGAGCACTTGGCAGGCTTCGTTGGTGATGAGTGCACGTACCGAGACTCGGTAGTAGCAGTTGGGGATGTCTGGACCTAGCTTCATCTTACTAGTATATCCTGGAAATAGGTTTGCGACACGGGAGTAGCCAGGCTAAAATACTCTGGAACGAAAGGTATAAAAGAATGAACTTTAAACGCGTAAAAATATCCATCAATGTTCCGGCCGAGGCGACTGCAAAAGTACAGGAAGCGCTTGGAGAAGCCGGTGCAGGTGTGATCGGCGAGTATTCATTCTGTAGCTTTGTCATCAAGGGCACAGGATATTCGATACCAAGCGACAAGGCTCATCCATATAAGGGCTCTGCTAACCAGCTGGAAGTATCGGATGAGGACCGCCTCGAAGTAATCTGTGATCGAGATAAGGTACATGCTGCAATCGACGCCATGAAGGCTGTCCACCCTCACGAAGAGGTGGCTTTTGATATTGTGCCGCTCTTGAGTAGGGAAGATATTTAGATGCCCGAGATCACCTACGACAACTTTGCTGCGGTGGATATCCGTGTGGGAAAGATCGTGGCGGTCGAAGACTTTCCAGAAGCTCGCAAGCCAGCTTATAAGCTGACGGTCGATTTTGGTGACGAGATTGGTACGAAGCGATCCAGTGCTCAGCTTACTAAGCACTACACAAAGGAAGACCTCAAAGATCGACTCGTTCTCGGCGTAGTAAACTTTCCGCCACGACAAATCGGACCATTCATGAGTGAATGTCTGACACTCGGCGTACCAGACGAAACGGGCGAGTGTGTTCTTGTGCAGCCTGACACGGGCGCCGTAATAGGCGGAAAGCTCTACTAATGCATCTCTACAAACTACTCATCTTCGATTGGGAAGGGTGCCTGGTTCAGCTTGGCGCCAAGGCCGAGCTATCCGATGGTGTGGAGGAGTTTCTCAAAAAGCTTCACTCGGATGGTGTGAAGCTAGCTATTGTGACAAACGGCGGCACCGCCCAGTTTGATCGCCCAGCCGAGTTTGCTGCGCTCAAACCGCTCTTCGCGACTATCATTACCGCCCATGATGTTGAGCGATCTAAGCCACACCCTGAAGGTATAGAAAAAATATTGACTCAATTGGACCTCACGCCAGATGATGCACTTATGGTGGGGGATACAGAACGAGACATTATGGCTGGACGGACTGCAGGACTCGATACGGCACTATATTTACCAGATCAGAACGCGGCTTCTTATCAGGATAAGGATATTGGACAGCTTGATCCCACATATACCTTTCGTAGCTTTGCAGAGCTCAAGTCACTCATATTGGTCTAAAACCATTGACAAATAGGCAATAACATGCTATTATGTCTGGTATCCGTTTACCGACGAAAGGCTTCCCCCTATGTCACACACGGAAGACAAGAAAGCACCGCAGCACAAGTCGTCCTGGCCGAAAGGCCTTGTCGTCCTGGGCAGCAACTCTTGGGGTCGCGAAGCCCCTCTCAACACGCATTCCCCGTACCAGCCGAAGTAATTCCCTTCATTCCCCACATTTCTACACGGAGGTAGAATACATGCGCAAGCGCCAGACCAAGCCCACCGCCCACCCCACTTCTCTCGACACGTTGAGCTACCGGCTCCTCTGTTTCGGTCGTCGGGCCAACCAGGTGGCGTCCATGCCGTTCCATCCGAAGCGGGTCGACCTGACCCAATTCGCGGAGCCCGCGATCCATCGCTCGCCGTCCTTCGGTGACGACCCGCACGTCGTGGTCAGGCTCAGTCAGCGTGACCTCGTCTTGGCCTAGCCAAGACAACCCCTTCCGGGTCCCCATTCTCGCCACACGGCCAGAAAGGGGACCCGTCCCCATTTTTACTCTTGTAAAATGCTTACTGTTCGGGTATCATTCGGTATTATTATCACTTATTCCGCCCCTCTCTTATTTGAGGCTAGTTAGAAATATTTATGAAAGTCCTACACATCGGCGATATCGTAGCCCGTCTCGGTCGCCGCACTGTCCAGAAGCTCTTACCCGATCTCATAGCTGAGTACGGGATTGATCTCGTCATCGCACAGTCAGAGAATGTGACGACCGGCAATGGCCTTACAATCAAGGCAATACATGAGCTCATGGGAGCTGGTGTTAATGCTTTTACCGGTGGCAATCACAGCTTCCGCAAAGAAGTCTTTCGCTCATATTTTCAAGACCCCAGCGTCCCCGTCCTCCGACCGGCTAACTATCCAGCCGATCGTCCAGGCCGAGGATCGATGCTGGTGGAGACCCCATACGGCCCCTTTTTACTCATATCTGTAGAAGCTGCTCGTTACAATGCTGATCAGTCTGAACTTGGTCATCCGCTCAAGGTAGTCGATGAAATCCTGAAGAAGTACGAACATACCCAGCTAGCTGGCTCGCTCATCGATATGCACGGCGACCTTACCAGTGAAAAAGTCGCCGCCGGCTATCACTTTGATGGGCGGGCGAGTGTGGTCGTAGGTACGCATACACACGTCCCAACAGCCGATGCGCGTGTATTGCCGGGCGGAACGGCAACGATTACGGATGTTGGAATGGTCGGTGGAGCTGGGACAGTCTTGGGGGTAGACAAAGACATCATTATCGGTCGATGGCTCGATGACCAGCCGCGTCGACATGAAGTGCCGACTCACGGTGAGGCAGTCTTTAATGCTGTCCTGGTGGACATTGATACAGCTACCGGAAAAGCCCGTTCGATTCAACAAATCCTCCGTACGACTACGATCTAATCCTTTTCATACCTCTTACGTTCTCGGTATGACTGCGTTACAATGAAAACAATATGGCTCGCCAAAACTCACAGCTAGCCCCGTCATCTCGCGACGAACTCGTCCGTGAGCTCCGTCGCTCGCGCCGACGCATCAATATCTTTCGTGATATAGCCGTAGCCGACCAGGCTTCTGTGCTCGAAGTCGCGCCGCCAGCTCTGCAGCGCAAGATTTTCACGAGCCTACATAATGATGAGATTATTGCGCTGCTCAATCCGCTCGATCCTGACAGAGCTACCCAGCTGATCCGCCAGCTTCCGCAGAAACGCGGTACCCGTATCACCAACGAACTCTCCGCTCAGCTCAAGGAAAAGGTTGAGTTTCTTTTGCGTTTTCATCCACAGACTGCAGCTGGCATGATGAACACCGACTATCTCATTGCGACGCCAGACATGAAATTTGGTGAGCTCGCCGGAATCATCGAAAAACATGAGGCCAAGACTGGACGATTCCCGACGACGCTGTGCGTGTCAGGCAAGAAGCTTATCGGTGAGTTGCCGGGGCACATATTGGCACTCAAGCCAGCTAGCACCAGAGTAGGGGACAACTGTCGCAAGATTGCATCTATGCAATACAACGCAGACGAACGCAGTGTGGTCAGCAAGTTTGTGAGTCATCCGCACGACAAGGTGGTCGTGTTGGATGATGATAAAAGCATTCTCGGTATCGTCCACTCCGATGACGTACTGTCACTACTCGATCGCCGGGCGCTTCATGATCTCTTTAACTTTGCTGGTGTCTCGCACGAAGAAGATGCTCTCGACTCGGCATGGAGCAAGTTTAAGAGTCGATATCTCTGGCTCATCATTAACCTCGCGACAGCCTTCCTAGCCGCCTCAGTCGTCGGCTCGTTCGAAGACACGATCTCAAAGTTTACTCTCCTAGCAGTCTATATGCCGATCGTTGCGGGTATGGGTGGAAATGCTGCGACCCAAACGCTCGCCGTTGCTGTTCGTGGTCTCGTTATGAAAGAGATCGACCTTAAGACTGGTTGGGGCTTTGCCGGCAAGGAAGTTCTAGCCAGCCTCTATAACGGCATTGTGAACGGCGCCATTGTGGGGCTCGCCGCCACACTCTTCAATAAGAATCCACTTCTCGGGCTTGTGCTGGCTATCGCCATGATTGCCAATCTCCTCATCGCTGGTTTCTTCGGTGCCGTCATTCCGCTCATTATGAAGGCACTTGGAAAAGACCCAGCTACCAGCGCAACGATCTTCATCACAACGTGTACCGATGTGGGTGGCTTCTTTGTCTTCTTGAGTCTCGCGAAATTAATACTCGTCCAGGGCTAAGAAGTGTTCACGCCTCTCCTGGCTGGTCCGATATGCGAAGGCGTAACATGCTGGCCTTTTGCGCTCGTTTACCTAGCCTCCTTTGTACCTTATATGTTGGTAGGAATGTTCCTCGTGGCGACAGTGGTGTCTATTTGGAAGGTTGGCTGGAGCCGACTCACGTTCATTTTTCTTATACTCATGGTTCTCTCGTCTCTGCCGATTGTGGCGCATTATTGGTCGATATATCAACAGCGTGTCAGGATTGAGGCCAAGGCTCGTCAAGACAAAGAAGCCGACGCCAAGCGTATTGCCGCTACGGATTTCCAGCTCTATCAACCGGCTCAAAACGTCCAGGACCTGACGCTCAAAAGCTTTCAGGTAGTGGGCGACGGGAAGACCGGAAGACTCACGCTCAAGGCTTATTATGAATCTGCGCAATCTCACAAGCTATCAATCGAGTACGGATCAGCACTGAAGCAGTCAAATCAAATAGTGTGGGGTTGTAGTTCGGAGGGGGTATCAATGCATAGCAAAAGTGCCGCTGGGCCATGTACGAAGGTTGGTGTCATGACGGATGGCACCGTAGTCTATCGGCAGACATACGGCAGTCAAAATGATAATGCCTCCATCTATTCTGCGGCCATCGGCGACGTTATCTTCGTCGGGCTTGCTGAACGAGTGCCCGCAGAGACAGTGATCACTACACTGAATGGTTTCCAGCCAGTGGATCGTGCTGTGCTTCAGCTGTCGAAATAATAGGGTATGCTAGTGGCATGACAATGAAGGTAGCAACTGTACTCATCACCGGTGCGTCGTCGGGCATTGGCCTGGAGCTGGCCCATGTTTTTGCTGAACATGGTGATAATTTGGTACTCGTAGCTCGTGATTCTTCACGCCTCACCAAGCTTGCCAAGACGTTGAGCAATCAATATGGCCTGCGAGTAGAGGCGATCTGTCTCGACCTCACCAAGCCGGATGCGATCGGGACGCTTGTGAAGACCTTGAAGGATGAAGATATTCATATTGATACGCTAGTGAACAATGCTGGCTTTGGACTGTACGGAGAGTTTGCTGAATCTGACTGGAAAAAAGACCGCGACATGATCGACCTCAATATCCGCGTGGTGACTGAGTTGGCCAGCCACTTTGTATCAGGTATGAAGGAACGCGGGCAGGGGAGAATACTCAATGTCGCCTCGACTGCCGCTTTCTTACCGGGTCCGATGATGGCGGTGTACTATGCGACCAAGGCCTATGTACTGAGCTGGTCGGTCGCGCTGGGTGAAGAGCTACGCGGTGACAATATCGCAGTTACTGCCTTGTGCCCTGGGCCGACCAAGACGAGCTTTGCGACCAACGCCAAGGCTACCAAAAGCCCGCTCTTCAAAGGGAAGCTAGGGAGTGCGAACAGTGTGGCAAGAGCCGGGTATCGCGGCCTTGTTCGCGGCAAGGCGATTGTCGTACCAGGCTGGAAGAACAAGCTTCTTACCTTCATGCCGCGTCTTTTTTCACGTCGCCTCCAAGCTGGCTTTGTACGCCGAGCTAGCTAGTAAAGCATTTATAAAAGAGACACGCCCCACCTGAATAGGTGGGGCGCTTGTCTCCGAACGCGAGCTCAGGCAGCGACTTCTTCGGCGAGGTAGGTGAGCGGAAGCTCATACTGGTCGCTGTTCAGCCAGATCACGAGGATCAAGACTTCTTGGGCCGGATCGTCTGGCCAAGCCAGCGTGGACGAGAAGTCGGACGGCACCCAGTTGCGGAGGCGGTCGAGCTGCTGGATGGTCATGCCGACCTTCGGTGCACGAATCGAGTGAAGTGTGCCCTCGAGCTCGATGTCTCGCCGGCCGCTCTTGAAGTGTCGCACGATGCGGTAGTGCAGACCCTGACCGGGACTGTTGTAGGGCGCTTCGCTCCGGTCTCCAGGGGGTGAGATCCCCGTGTCTGGGACGCTGAACAGGGTGACGGTGGAGGACTTGCGATCACGGGTCTGTCCTTCTCGATGATCTTGCATGATGATGCCTTTCGGGCAGGGGTTCGGAAACGAGCTTTATTAAACCATAATATATGCTGATATGTCAATAATGATGAATAAATAAGCTCCTTACGTATTGACACATAATGCGTAAGGAGCTAACATACTTAGTATGTCTACAGATCGATCAGAAATTACCCAACAGCTCATGCAGAATCTTGCCGTCCTGCGGCGAGGTATGATACATCGCAAAATGCGCCACTCTCACATGCATTCATCGCAGGGTGAGCTCCTTGTACTACTCTTTCATTCACGTAAGAGTTTGACCATCAAGGACATTGCCGAGCATCTGCATATCTCTAGTAGTGCCGTGACACAGCAAGTCGAAGTCCTCGAAAAGGCTGGCTTCGTCGAGCGCATCCGCTCAGAAGTCGATAAGCGTGAAGTCGTCGTGAAGGTCAAGCCGGGCGGACGGCTCCGTGCCATGCGTCGTCGCAAGGAATTCTTTGGCCACTTTGCTGGGTTGTTTGATGTCCTCGATACAGACGAGCTCCAAGCTTTTTGTGACATTACTGCCAAGCTTGCCAACAATATAAAAACACCAGATGAACCGGGAGACGATCGTGCGAAACATTCTTAAATACGCCAAGCCCTATATTTTTTCATTCATCCTGTTGCTCGTTCTGATCTATGGTCAGACGGTGGCAAACCTTGCCTTGCCCGACTACATGGCGACGATCATCAACAAGGGGATCGTCGGTGGGGATATGTCGATCATCTATTCCACTGGTCTCAAGATGCTGCTTGTCGCTCTGGGCGGTGGCCTGCTGACGGTCGGTGTAGGCTACCTCGCTGTGCGTATTGCGACTGGCTTCTCTAAGCGACTCCGCGAAGCTCTCTTCGTGAAGACCGAGAGCTTCTCTCTCGTTGAGTTTAATAAATTCTCCACCTCATCGCTCATTACTCGCTCTACCAATGACATTCAGCAAGTCCAAATGGTTGCGATTATGCTCCTCCGCATGGGGCTCATGGCGCCATTCATGGGGGCGGGTGCCATCATCAAGGCCTATCATCTAGCCCCATCCATGACGTGGATCATGGCCGCCTCAGTGATCGGAATTATGGCGATCATCGGTGTGATTTTTAGCTTGGCACTGCCACGTTTCAAACGACTCCAGGAGCTGGTCGACAAGCTAAACCTCGTCAGTCGTGAGATTCTGACTGGCCTGCGTGTCGTGCGCGCCTTCAATCGACAGGACAAAGAAAACAAGAAGTTTGATGACACAAACGTTGAGCTGACTCGTGTGAACCTCGTCGTCAACCGACTCATGGTAATCCTCCAACCATCCATGATGCTCATTATGAGTCTGGCTAGTGTTGCGATCGTCTGGGTCGGTGCGTACAAGATAGGTGGTGGTTCACTCCAGATCGGTGATCTCTTCGCCTTTATGCAGTACGCCATTCAGGCCATCACCGGCTTCCTGATGCTCTCCATCGTGTTCATCATGGTGCCGCGCGCGTCTGTCTCAGTGAACCGTATCGCCGATGTATTGGCGACTGATCCAATTATCACCGACCCAGACGAGCCAGTGAAACTCGGCGCCAAGGACAACGGCGGTCGAGTCGAATTTAAAGATGTCACGTTTAATTACGATGGTGCCGAAGAAGCCGTACTCAAGGGTGTTTCATTCTCGGCCGAGTCTGGGCAGACCACAGCCATCGTCGGTGGTACAGGTAGTGGTAAGTCGACCGTCATCAATCTCATCCCGCGCTTCTACGATGCGACGGCCGGTGAAGTCATGGTCGACGGCGTGAATGTACGCAATCTCCCGATGGAAGAGGTCTACCAGAAGATCGGCTTCGTCCCCCAAAAAGGTATGCTCTTCTCCGGAACAGTGCGATCCAACATCGCCTACGGTGCACCAAAGGCTACCCTGGCGCAAATCAAGCACGCTGCCAAAGTCGCCCAGGCCGAAGACTTCATAGCCAAGCTCGACAAGCAGTACGACTCGCCGATCTCGCAGGGCGGTAAGAATGTCTCTGGCGGACAAAAGCAGCGTCTCTGTATTGCTCGTGCCGTCGTCCGCAAGCCGGACATCTACATCTTCGATGATAGCTTCTCTGCGCTGGACTTTAAGACCGATGCGCTCTTGCGCAAGGCACTCAAGGAAGAGACCAAGGGCAAGACTGTCATCATTGTGGCGCAGCGCATTAGTACTGTCCTCGACGCCGACAAGATTATCGTGCTCGACGAAGGCAAGATAGTCGGACAGGGTACGCACCAGGAACTTATGAAATCGTCCAAGGTCTACCAGGAAATCGCCAACTCGCAGCTATCTGCCACCGAGCTCGACAAAACCACTCAAGTCCAGAAAGGAGCAACGCTATGAAAGACGCTGACAAGACTCCAAAGCCAGCCGCAGCTCCTATGGGACGACCAGGTGGTGGTGGACCAATGATGGGCGGCGGACCGGCTCCCGAAAAGCCAAAGAACTTCAAAGCTACCCTCAATACGCTCCTTGACTACCTCAAGCCGTATCGCATTAAGCTGGTGCTCGTCATTCTCTTCGCCATCGCGAGTACAATCTTTGCGATCGTGAGTCCGAAGATCCTCGGTAATGTTACGACCAAGATTGTCGAAGACTACCAGGCGGGCCAGATCTATGACCGTGTCACTTCGCAGTTCCCGCAGGGTAAAGTCCCGCCAACACTCACTGGTAAGACGGTTCTCGAAAAGCTCCCGGATAATGTGAAGAAAAGCATGACTGATGCTCAACGAGAGGATATCGAAGAGCTCAACTTCTCCGGTCCGCGACCTGGTATCGACTACACGTATATCGCTCGGATTTGTTTGATCCTCATCGGCCTCTACCTCATCAGTGCACTCTTCAACTTCATTCAGAGCTGGCTCATGACCGACGTGACGCAGCAGGTGACCTATGGCCTGCGCCGTGATTTGTCGACCAAGATCAACAAGTTGCCGCTCGGATACTTTGACAAGCGTACCTATGGAGAAGTGCTGAGCCGTGTGACAAATGACGTCGATACGGTCAGCCAAAACCTCAACCAAAGCCTGACACAGATCGTGTCTGCGATCACGATGCTCATCGGAATCCTGGCTATCATGCTGACGATCAGCTGGCAGCTCACCCTGCTCGCGCTCCTCATCTTGCCGGTTAGTATCGGGCTCATTACCTTCGTCGTAAAGCTCTCCCAAAAGTTCTTCACCCAGCAGCAAGTGCAGCTCGGTGAGATCAATGGGCATGTCGAAGAAATGTTCTCTGGACACCTTGTGATGAAAGTCTTCAATGGACAGCAGCGCTCAGTCGCGAAGTTCCGTAAGATCAATGATCAGCTCTTTGAAGGTGCTTGGAAGTCGCAGTTCCTCTCCGGTCTCCTCATGCCAATCATGGCCTTTGTAACTAACCTTGGTTATGTTGGGGTCGCTGTCCTCGGCGGCTGGCTAGCTGTCAACGGACGCATCAGTATCGGTGATATCCAAGCATTTATACAGTACATGAACCAGTTCACTCAGCCGATTACGCAGGTTGCTAACGCTGCCAATGTTATGCAATCCACCACGGCTGCGGCCGAACGTGTCTTCGAGTTCCTCGACGAGAAAGAAGAGATTGCGGAGATCGCGGAGAGCAAGAAGCTTGGCGCAGTGCAGGGCGAAGTGAAGTTTGAAAATGTGAAGTTTGGCTACGACAAAGACAAGATGATCATCAAGGACTTCACCGCCACCGCCGAAGCCGGCAAGCGCATCGCCATCGTCGGACCGACCGGGGCAGGGAAGACCACCATGGTCAATCTCCTCATGCGCTTCTACGACGTGAATTCTGGCTCGATCAAGATTGATGGCGTGGATGTCCGTGACATGAAGCGTGCCGAACTCCGCCGTATGTTTGGCATGGTTCTTCAGGATACCTGGCTCTTCAACGGTACCCTCATGGAAAACATCGCCTACGGTAAGCCGAACGCGACTGAGAAAGAAGTCCGCGCTGCGGCAGTTGAAGCGCACGCCGATCACTTCATTCGCGCACTCCCTGATGGCTACCAAACGGTGCTCAACGAAGAAGCAGACAATATCTCCGCCGGCGAACGCCAGCTCATCACGATCGCTCGCGCCATGCTTGCCGATCCACCGATGCTGATCCTCGACGAGGCTACCAGCTCTGTCGACACTCGCACCGAGACATTGATCCAGAAGGCTATGGATCGTCTTATGAAGGGTCGCACGAGCTTCGTGATTGCTCACCGCCTATCGACTATCCGTAACGCCGACCTTATCCTCGTAATGAAGGACGGTAACATCGTCGAGCACGGTACGCACACTGAGCTCTTGGCCAAGGATGGTTTCTACGCCAACCTCTACAACAGCCAGTTTGCCGTCGCTTAGTATTCTCTCCAATAGCGCACACAAAGACACTCCCATCGCATGATGGGAGTGTCTTTGTGTGCGTATCCGTAACGGCTTGTATTGACAGGAAGAGCGATACTGATAATACTTAAGCTAAACAAGGTATAGTCCAAGTTGAGCACACCCAAAAAGAAAACAAGACCAACTACCGCACGTAGCTCGTACGTGATACCCCCTCACTTTAGTCCACGACAGGTCGCTGTAGCTGCGATATTACTCATTACTCTAGGGGTATTCTTCGTCTTATTCTCTCGTGCATCCACTGGTGAGAGAGTCGTGCTCGAAGCAGAGAAAGCGACTTCTAGTGCTGCTGCAGTCACCGTTGCCGACACGAACGCTTCGGGTGGGAACGCCGTGACATTAAGCCAAGGCACGTCATCAGCCTGGCCGGCCCCAGCGAGCTTTGAGACATGTGCCAATGAGGCTCTGCTCGCAGGTCCTACTGCAGCGCCTATGGGCGCGATCATCATTAACCCCGGTACAGATCTTTCTGCCCAGCCACGACGTGATAATGCGACCTACTATCTAAAGGCAGGCACGCATACGATAGCTGCGCCAATTATTACAGGCACGAATAATGTGTACATCGGCGCGCCAGGCGCTGTGCTGGATGGGCAATTCAAGGCCAACCGAAGTGATGGCAAGAGTATCGCTTTTGATGGTGGATACGCGGGTGTAACCATCAAAAACCTCACCATCAAAAACTTTGGCGCATCCAACGGGCGTAGCATTCCGATGGTAAATGTGAGTCCGATCAATACCTCACAAGCCAAGAACTGGACGATCGAAGCCAACCGCATCAGCTATAACGGTGGTGTTGGCGTGTACGCACCGAGCGGTAGCAAAGTTCGCAACAACTGCATCGAGAACAATGAACAGAACGGTGTGTCGGTCGCAAAAGGCTCAGTTCCTGCTACCGATGTATTGATAGAAGGAAATGAGATCAGGGGCAATAATCGCGCTGACCTCGAAGCCGCCGCTGGGGCGTGTACGGGCTGCACGAGTGGTATCAAGATCTGGGATAGTCGACGGGTCACGGTACGCAATAATAATGTGAGCTCCAACAAAGGTTCGGGCATTTGGTCGGATACTAATAATATCGATACCCTCATCGAGGGAAATGTGGTCAAAGACAATCTGCGCCAAGGTATATTTGTCGAGATTTCGTACAGTACAATCATTCGTAATAATTATCTAAAGGGCAACTATGTTCCCGGCGGGGCTCAGCGAGGCTCATTCCCGGAGGCTGCTATCTACATCTCAGAGGCAGGCGGAAATGCTCAGGCCCAAGCGCTTCTTGGTGGCGCCTTTACGCCAGAGATTCTTATCACCGGTAACTACATCGTAGACAACTGGAATGGTGTGAACCTGTGGGAAAATGCGTCACGGCAGTGCAATAAGAATGACACAGCCGACTGCCCGCCGATGGTGACTGACAAATCGGGCCAGTGCTCCACGACGAACCTCACTGCGCTCACGGCTAATGCCTCCATCTGTCGTTGGCGCACAGAAAACGTCCGAGTGTACCGCAATACATTTGAGATGACTCCAACAGCCAGCTCAGGTTGGTGCGCACCGACAGCCACAAACGGTACGAATTGTGGTCGCAATGCGATTAATGCGAGCACTGATGGTATCGGCCCTTACGCCGGCACCTCAATCCAAAACGCCATCTCTCGGTCTCAAAACATCCGCTTCTCAGAAAATAACTACTATGGGGCATGGAAGTTTGCCATCCCAACAAACTATCCGAATGTCGTTCAGGCAGTGTGGCAAGGGACGTGGACGCAGGATACAGGAAGCACTTTTGCAGCAGCCCGACCAACGCCTCAATGTGGTGCAGAGATGAATGGTGTGAGCTCAGTGAAATTCTCCGACATATCTCTAGGAGGTGGTACATATCAAGTCTGGGCGCGAGTGAAGAAAGGCGCTGGGCTCGGTACTATTCGGGTAGCCGTAGATACAAATCCATCGTGTACTGACCTAGTGGCCGATTCGGCAAACACTGATTGGCAGTGGGTGTCTGGTGCAATCATACCGCCAGCTTGGACAAACCTCATCGCAGGTAAGCATTCACTACAGATCTTTGCGGTGAGTCCCGGAGTGCAGCTGGATAAGGTTATGGTGCTAGATTCTGCACTAGCTTGTAAGCCGCAGGGAATGGGGGCGAACTGCCTCACACCGACGCCAACGGTCAGGCTGACGCAGACACCATCACCAATACTCACTCCCACCCCAACGGTCGCACCTCCGACCGTAACGGCCACCCCGACTCCAACCCCGAAGCCTACCTCAACCCCTACGCCCGTGCCGATTACACCGGCTCCGGCACCTGCCCCTGCTGCCTCCTCGTAATTAGAATGAAGAAGCCCCCTTGGGCTATTCAATAAGAAAAAGAGACTCACGGCGCAAGGCCGTTGAGTCTCTGGGTTGGCTGGCGCTAGGCGGAGCCACCTGCGCTATCGCCACCTCCTGTGCCGGTTGAGCGGGTCGGGTTGAAGACCCACTCCAGGTGACACACATCGATCATGTATCCACGTAGGAGGTCGTAGCTGATCACGCCGAAGCCATTGGTGTGCACCATGAGGCTGTCGGCATGTGTCGCCATCACTCTTGCCAAATCGGGTGCATGGATGTCGACCTTCCAAGGTACTTCGGTGCACCTGAACTTGACCTTGTTGAGGCCATCTCGCAGAGGAGTGGGGAGTGTGTCGAGGTTGTAGCGGACGCCATGCTGGGCTGATTCGATCGTCGAACGGAGCGCCCCGATGATCCGTCCAGCAGTGTGAACGTCGCTGCCGTGAGACTTTGCGTACTCACCGAGCAGCTCGGCCGTTACCCACTGGTCGGAGTCACACAGCAACGTGAACGCGTTGTGTGGATCGGTCACGGTGGGGTGGTGGACACGGACCTTGCCTCTCTGGATGAGGCGACCGAGAAGCTGGTTGCCCTTGATCTGCCCAGAACTGTCGATGCTGAGGAGCTCAAGTACTTCATTGATGACGTCGGCGGGGCCGGTGAGGTAGGCCGTTATGGGGAGAGTCTTGTTCTCCATGGTAGCTCCAATTCTAGGTGCGGAATTTTTCGAACTCAAGGCCAATATAGTAGAATATTTCAAGTAAAAAGTCAATGTTATTGAGATATGAAGAAGCCCCCTTGGGCTCTTCAGTCGCTGTACGGCGAAAGATGAGCCCGCGGGGGCAATGAAGGGATGCTAGGAGGCGTTTGCCTCGAGCTGGCGTCCAGAGCACAGGAACGCCTCGTTGTGTTCGTCCCAGCTGGGATCGGGTGAGGCCGAGCCCCAGTTCTGGCCTTTCTCCTCACGCTGCAGACGCAGCATCTCGACTTGAATGCGTTGGTAGGCACTCAGGGCGTTGGTGACGAGCGTGCCACCTACGTCTTGCCCAGCCGTGAAGGCCGTGCCGTAGGGCTCACCGAGGAACGCCAGCAACTTGCGACCACCGAGCGCGACATCTGCCTCCACGAGGGTGAAGAGGAACGAAGCTCTCGAGTGTGCGTATCGAAGCGGTTCGAACGCTGCGGGCTGAACCTCGATGAAGTGGCTGAACCTGTCGCTGGTGACGTCGGGCCACGCCGAGGTGATCTGTGGCTCGATCTCCTCGCAGATTGCCAGGAGATCGAGGGCAGCATCAACCGCCAGCTTGGCGAGCGTCATCGGGTCGAGCGTCAGCGTGATGGCGCCGACGTGGAACTGGCCGGGGGTACTTGGATGCATCTGCGGATTTGCGCAGACAACGATGTGGTCTACCATGTAGCTCCTTCGGGTGCGTATCTGGAGGGGCCCAGACTTGAAAGCTATATACTAGCATTTTTTTAGTAAAAAGTCAATATATGGAATGGGCTAGAGGTCAAGTTGCGAACTGATGATTATAAGCATGAAGAAGCCCCCTTGGGCTCTTCATTCGCTTGGTAGCGATGAGAGCCCGCGGGGGCGAACGATTTTGTTAGTCGTGCTGATGTGGACCAGGGCCCGGATGTGCGTACTGGTACTCCGGCTGAGCCAGATCTGGATGACCCGTAAGCTCAACCTTGAGCTGATGGTCCTCAACCCTGCCTGTGAAGCGCAAACCCTTTCCGGGTCGTCCATCATATGTAGGTCGCACTTTCCATGCAGCCAGGGTTCGTTTCGGGTGGGCCTTTCAAGCTGGAGGCTGGCCGATACGTTGCATCTCGCGCCATGAATGTGGACCAGCACCTGGGCAACCGCGAGGCATTCGTTGTCGCCCATGGTCATGGTGCTGTGCATCATCATCCCCCTGAACTCTCGGGGGATTGAGGGGTCGCGCAGACAGGCCTGCACAAACTGCCAGACAAACGCTTTTGCTCCGGTAATGCGTTGAGTAGACAAGGTACCACTATCCTTCCATTGGGAGGGAACCAGGCAAGCCTGGTGCCTAGCATTGGCAAGAACTTGTGGTATAAAATAGCATAAAATAAGCAAAAAGTCAATATATAGGGTTGTATCGTAGACGGTATCGAACTCGCTACGTAAATGAAAGAGCCCCCTTGGGCTCTTCAGTCGCTGTGAGCGAAAGATGAGCCCGCGGGGGCGGATGGTCACCAGCGGTATGCCTCGGTAACATTTGGTTTGAGACCGTATCCGCTGCTGTGTTGGGGGATCACTTCGATTTCCAGTTGAGGAACGATGAGATGGTCACAGTTTTCCAGAAGTGCACCTGAGAGGAAGTCCTTGATCGCAGTGGTGAGTCGACGTCGTCGCTCTCCACGTTCTTCATCGGTACCTTCAATCTCGGGCGGATGGATCACCATGAGTACTTCTGCCGCATTGATCGCCAGTCCGGACATCGGAACGAAATCCGCCCAGACAGTGGTCGAAGAGAGTGCGGTGTCTTCACCCATGCGCAGATCGACAACATTGATGATTCCGGCCAACTTTTCAGTGAGCCATGTGGCCATGAGAAAAGTTGTCAAGGGTCGATCGGACAGTCTTTTGCGATTCGTACCCGTGGGCATCCAGTCGGGCTGACAGTGCATGATAATGGTGGGCATGATGGCTCCTAGGAGGTTCAGAAGATCGGAATAGAAGCTATATTAGCACAAAATAAGCAAAAAGTCAATAAATGGGGTGAGTGAGGGGTCTCGAACCCCCGACCTCTGGTACCACAAACCAGCGCTCTAACCAACTGAGCTACACCCACCATACTATTTCATCTGTCATAGGTTCGAGCCCTGTTAGGGTGCCCAGAAGAACAAATATGGTGCCCCGGGGTGGATTCGAACCACCGACCATTGGCTTAGAAGTCCACTGCTCTATCCAACTGAGCTACCGAGGCATGTTCCTAGTTCGTATCTTATACTGCCCTCGTTTCATTGGATAGAGCAGATTTTTCTGAGGTCCGCCTTGCGGCGAAACATCCAACTGCACTACCGAGGCGTGTACTCTGCCTCTATATGCAAAGCTCCAGGTTTCAACAGTCGAAGTATCAACGTCTGAAACCTGGAGCGGGTAGAGGGAATCAAACCCTCATCGCCTGCTTGGAAGGCAGGAATAATAATCTTTATACCATACCCGCATCTATAAACTAGAGACCGGTATATTCTATCATCTAATCTGTTGGAGGGAAATAGTTTGACAGCCTTCTCGATTACTGATGAAATGAAAGCATTATTAAAGAGTAATACTTATGCTTCCTGCACTCGCCACGACACTCCCGATCTTATTAGCTCACGCTGAAGAAACAAGCGCCGAAGGAAATCTTTTCATCGGATTTGTGCTCTTGCTAGCTCTTGTCTTCATACTGCTGGTCATTGCCTCGTTCGTATTTTGGATCACGATGCTGGTCGATGCCCTGCGACGTACAGACTGGCCACACGAGGACCAACGGACCCTCTGGCTCGTTATTCTTATCGCCAGCTTCTTCATCCAGCTCAACTGGGTAGCCGGTCTCATCTACTACTTTGCGATTAAGAAACCACTGGATCGAGGGGAAGCACCAACATTCTTCGAAAACCAAAAGGTTGCTCCGTCAGTTCCGGCCGAGCCAGTCCACCGCAAGAAGCCACACCACAAGAAACGTAGCTAGCGCCAGCTAGGCAAGAGCGTACGGAAAGCCGTCGAAAAGGCATCTGGTGATACGCCGTACGTGAACGGTGCGACGATGAAGAAGGTGATCATGACGAGACCCAGCAGGTAGGCTTGATTCTTCGCGCTGACTTTGTCGAGCAAGAGGCCTACGCCGATGAGCGCCCAGACGAGCGCAATCATATAGTGGTAGAGGAACATGACACGTGTGATGCCGATAAACGGTGCCATGTTGATCACATATGCGCCTACTACTAGGAGAGCGATGGATTTGCGGTGGGCCTTGAGCTTGCCGCGGATGAGCTGGTAGACGAGGACGATCATACCGGCCGTGCTGCCCCACCATATAACAGGGTTACCAAAGAGCCAGATCTGTGCCTCACCATCTACCCAGTATGAAATCGGTCTCAACATAAGCGGCCAGCTATACCATTGGCTAGCGTATGGGTGCGTGGCGGTCAGGCGGGCGTTGGCGGCGTACATCTGGTAGTTGAGCTCGACGATGCGGGTGAGCATAGGTAGTGGCTTCACGCTCTCATCTTGCTCATAGGTTGAGCCTGACAAGGTCTTTTGGAACTGTGACGTCATGAAGGCATCTCCGTCGCCTGTCCTGTTGAGCAGGGAGATATGAATGCTGAATAGGGTCGTGTAGAGGATGACGGGGATGGCGATCAGGATGGCAGTCGTGCGCATGAGGCGGTCTAGATTCTTCACGCGAATATATTGCACGAGCTCACAGATGAGCGGGATGGCGAGAAAGCCGAGCCCAGTCCATTTCACGCTCATGGCGGCACCGATGAGAGCGGCGGCTAGAATGAGCCGGAGTTTACCACGGCGGTGACGCCACGCGAAATAGGCCCACATACCGCCAAAGCCAAAGAGGAAGAGGAAGCTATCGATGAGGATGAAACGACCTTGGGCAATGAAAGTATTCTCGAAGATGATGAAGAGCCCGACGAGGAGTGCGGTACGTGTCTTGAGACCAAGCTCTCGGGCGAATGAGTAGACGGCGACAGGCAGGAGGGCGGCTGCCAGTGATGGCAAGAAGCGCAGGATGAGATAGGTGTTGTCGGTATAGACGGTGCCGATGCTGTCAAATGACTGAGTCGGCGTGTAGTGGAAGAGCCAGGCGAAGCCGGCGATGAGGAGCTTGCCGAGAGGTGGGTGAATATCAAAGAAATATTGGTGGGTGTAGTACGCGGATACAAACTTGCCAAAGTACACTTCGTCGAAGACAGCAGTGTTCGGGTATCCGAAGAGCCAGAAGCGGGTGAGCAGACCGAGCGCTAGAAGAAGTCCGAGCGCGATGCCGTGTTGGTATTTTTTGATGAGGGCGAGAGCGGTCTTGAGCGTGGTGTTCTTCGGGGATTTTTTGGTAGCCATGTTGCTCTCTATTGTATGGGCTTTGGTGTGGCTTGAATAGATTACATATACATGAAAAGAGCCCTGAGAGGAGTCAGAGGACTCTTCTCAGGGCTCGGGTGAGCACCAGTGTGGTGTGTTAGGCAGCCACCCCGTGCAGCCAGCTGGCGACCTCGGTGAAGAGCACGCGCGGTTCGTTGTCGTTGCAGAACCACTTGTGCTGCGGGTGGGCTTCCTGCCACTTCTTGCGGGCGTCAGCCGTGAAGCTGTTGAACTCGCTCGCGGCACGGAGTGCCAGTGCGCGGTCTTGCTGCTCACTGGCTGCCGAAGCGCCAGCGATGGTGCGGTTGACTTCGGCCGAGTGCCCGTAGACGAAGGAACCGTCGGGCAGGCAGTGGATGTCGGCGTAGGCGCCGACGCCACAGTTCTCACCCTGTTCCCAGTGCGTGATGGCCTTGCCGGCGCCGTTGACGAGGTAGCTCTCGCCTTCGTCACCGATGGCGATGAGCGCCATGACGGCGTGCCTCGCCGGCGTGTAGCGCGGAAGGGTGGGGTTCATCAGGCACAGCCCGAGGCTGGGCCGCTTGAGGAAACCGAACTGGCCGTCCCCGAGACTGTTGTGATCTGCGTGGATCTGAGCAGCGAGTCGACGAGCGACGGTGGCGATCAGCAGGTTGAACTCGGGGTCAGGGATGGTGTGCGGGTAAGGGTTGGCGATGATCCGGAACTGGACGGGAAGGATTGCGGCGGGTGTGCTCATGAAGTGTCTCCTGGGTGCAGTCTGGGGAAATACCCAGAAACGTCACGTTGACGATCAGCGCATATTAGCACAAAATAGCCTAAAAGTCAATATATTTCCTCGAGTACAACTTGGCATGCTAAGATATGAACAATATGAAAGCCGATCAACTCCAGGCACTCTATCATGACAGTCTCGCCTGCGCGAAACTCGTCGGCCTCGAGTATGTCTCAGATGAGATTCCTGGCCTCACTCGGCAGAAGGCAGGCAAGGGATGGCGCTTCGTCGATAGCAAGGGGGATACTGTTAGTCAGCCAGAAGTGCGTCAGCGACTCAAGTCCCTCGCCGTACCACCTGCCTGGCAATCGGTCTGGTTTTGTGCCAACGATCAGGGGCATATTCTTGTCACTGGCCTGGATGAAAAAGGTCGCAAGCAGTACATGTATCATCCGCGCTGGCGCCAGCTGCGTGAGCTGATCAACTTCTATCGTCTGATGAACTTCGGTACCCACCTCCCCAAGATTCGTCGCAATGTCGACGAGCACCTAGCTCGTCCGGACATCGATCGTGAACAGCTCCTCGCCCTCATGGTGTGGTTTCTCGACCACAGCTACATTCGCATCGGCAATGAATCGTACTATGAGGCGAACGAATCGATCGGCCTCACGACCTTGCGCAAGAAAAACGTCCGCGTTGATGGTGACACGGTCACGCTCGACTTTCGCGGCAAGTCTGGCAAAGACCACTTGATCGAGCTAAAGGATAAGACGGTCGCTGAGCTCATCACACGTCTCATGAAACAGCCGGGTGAGAAGCTTTTCCAGACACGAGCAATCTCGCTGCTCGATCCATCAGACTGTAACGAGTACCTGCAGACACTTACTGCTGAGCAGATCAGCGCCAAGGACTTTCGCACTTGGGGTGGAACGCTCTCAGCTTTTACCTATCTCAAGAAGAACCGCGAGAGCGCAGAAGCACCCGAGAAGGTCGTCCTCGAAGCTGTTGATCAGGCTGCTGAGACACTCGGTAATACCCGCTCAGTCGCACGTGATCACTACGTACACCCGCATATCCTCGAGTCATTCGCCGACGATACCTTTGCGAAGTACTACAAGCAGCTCAAGCCACGAGTCGTAAGAGGGCTCTACAAGTCAGAGACCGAGATGCTGGACTTTCTCGACAAGCTCTTTCAGACGGAATTCGATGTGTTAGCCGTAAAGAATGGTGAGCACGCCTAATTATTTCAGATATATTGATCTAATGTAAGAAAAGTTGCATAATACTCACATTAATGTCACAGAGGTGACATTTTTTCGTACCTATTCATTGACCCGAAAGGTCTGGTATGTCCAAAGACGTAACTGAATTTGACGCACAAGACTGGATCGATCTGCGCGATCGTTTGGACAAAGCGATCGGATTGCGCTGGTATGCCACGAAGGGCAACTATGAAGGGGTCGTTAAGTGGATGTGCGATCTTGACCTTACGTTCCGGCAGGCACACAGCATGCCGTTCTCACACGAGGTCCATACCCGTCATCACGATCCATACCTTCTCGCCCAGATGTTCAGCGAGCTGCCGCCCAAGGTCGCCTACAAGGCGATTCGGAGCATTGCTGTTCCGACGGTTGACGAGGGGGAAACAGAGGCCTTTCTTGCCGAGACGCAGTGTCGCTCAGTACTTGCTACTTTTGGCGACACGCTCTTGCAGGCCGCCGAAACGGCGCTCCCGATCGATGCCAAGATGGACGCACAGCGTTTCAAGCGAGCTACGACACGATCCGAGCGGTTCACGATCCTCAAGCGAGCTGTATCGAGTCTGCGTTGCTCCACCTGGGTAGCCCGTCATCCGTTGATCGCAAAAGCCGATAGGGAACCCCGTGGAGATCACGACGGGAATCATGTCACCTACGACTACAGTCCATGGATGGTGCTCCCGCATGTGCACGGTACCTTTCCCGAGTCGCCGATGCGACCGAACTGCATGGGTATCTCCTTCCTCGTTGGTGCATGGTGTCGCCTGGCGGATTTGTCATTTACGCATTGCCGCCTCATCGAGGACTTCACAAATCACCACTGGCATATCTACGGAAATGTGCTCCAGGAGGCCATGGCCTACTGTGAGTTGGAGGGTATCGAGCTAGAACTTGGTATGCTCAACTGGATGCAGAAAGACGCTGAGGTTGCGGACAGCATGGGCCTCGATACGCATGCCGGCTCCTTGAGTGAAGGTCACGCCTTTATCTGCGCCGAGCTTGAACCAGACAAATGGTTCGTGCTCGATCCGTGGATGGATAACTGGTATGCCGTTGAAAATTCCGACAACAGTACGGATAACCCCGGCTATGCGACATTGTCGCCCGGTGACGCTTTCAAGGTTTTGACCGAGCAGAAGTTTGTTCATCCTGGGATGACATTGCTCGGCACCGACCAACAGCACAATCGCCATTGGGTGAATGTGCGCGAACAATTGCAGCATGAGCTGTATATCGCGATGGTAAAGACACAAACGTATCGGCAGCTCCTGGCTGACGAAGCGCATAGCTTCACCGACCTCGTTCTGATACTGGCGCGTGTCTTGCTACAGATCGAGATGCCGGAAGGCTATACCGATGACGCGCTCAATTGGCGCATGTCTGGCTATGACAATCCGCGCGACAGTTCTGAGGATGCAGTACTGCTGAGGATGGCCGATCAGTTGCTCTATGAACTGCGTGATTTTTACGCTGGTGTGCATGATGTAACGATGAGCGAAGCTGATCGCATTATGAGGCGCGTGATGAAGTCGTATGAGTCCGACCCTCGCCTCGCGGAGCGCGTACGTTGTGATCTTTTCACGATGGGTATTCGCAAGGTGCTTACAGGCTGTATGAGTATCGCCACCGAAACGAAGTCGACCGATCTGAATACTCTCGCTCACGTCACAATTGAATACGGCACCAATACGACCAACGTCGCTCTTGGTGCATTCGTACACCTTATGGCATGGGATGAAGAGATCAAGGAGATCTTGCGTCCCACCGACCTACTCAGGCTCAGTACGAGCCAGCTGGTCTGGCAAGAAGCCGTCACTGCGTTGCATTACCGCTATGCGCAGGCGCGCTGGAGTCAGCAAGTAGCGAAGCACGAAATGATGCGCTGGGTCGCAGAAAAAGGCGGCCCATCGCCGATCGATCAGGCTGCAGACGAGTTGTTGCCACCCTGGCCGCCTTTCGGCGAGCTCGTCCTATCGGATAGACAAGATTGGGTAGATTTGTTAGGATCATCGGGAGCAGATTGGTTGCTTCCGTCGGACCTGGCTCTCGTTCGCGAGACCACCCGGCAGATGCTCCTCATCAAACCGTCTCAACAGCACCGACAAGTGCGAAGACTCCTCTTGCGACTACAGCAGGAGCACGAGTGGTCACAGCAAGCCAACCAGACAGCACAGCCTCAGGAGGCATCGCATGGCAAAGAATGACAAAGCCAGAGAAATGGCCGAGCAGATCCAAGCGTGGCGCGGGGAGGGATTGACCGACGCCAAGATCATCGCCAAGCACGGCAGTGACGATCTCTCCGCCGGCTACCGCTGGCTCGAAGAGAACCCCTCGGTCGCACCGGCCGAGGCAACCGCTGACGCGCCCCGACCCGCTCGTGGAACCGGCACGCTGCCGGAGCTGGTGGCGCTCAGCCCTCGGTAGCGGACCGCACCGAGACACCCTCTCTCACCACACTGTGGTGGGGGAGGAGTTTTTATTTAGGCGTTCTCGTGCTCGGGAATGACGAGCTCGCGGACTTGGTCGACGATCTTGAAGAACGCTGGGCTGCGTAGCCGTCGCGGTCGTGGCAGATTTACTTCAATGATAGCTTTTACTTTACCTGGTCGCTTGCTCATCACGACGATGCGGTCGGCCATCTGGACGGCTTCTTCGACCAGGTGGGTCACCATGAGCATCGTCCAGCGTTCGGCTCGCCAGAGCTTGAGCAGATCATGACGCAGACGCTCGGCAGTGAAGGCGTCGAGGGCCGAGAATGGCTCGTCTAGAAGGAGGATGTCTGGATCGACCGCGAGTGCACGAGCGATACCGACGCGTTGCTTCATACCGCCGGAGAGCTCCTTGGGGTGGAGATTTGCAGCCGCCTCGAGGCCCATGTGTTTGATCTGCGCTTTGACGTGTTTGGCGATAACCTCTTGGGACTCGCCTTGCATAGCAAGGCCGTAGGCGATGTTCTCGGACACAGTCAGCCACGGGAAGAGAGCGGCGTTCTGGAAGATCATACTGAGTCGGGCATCATCAGCCACCTTAACTTCACCGCTATCAGCCTTCATGAGTCCGGCGACGATGCGGAGAAAAGTAGACTTGCCACAGCCGGACGGCCCGACGATGCAGACCAGTTCGTTGGGCTTCACGTCGATAGTGATGTCTTCACAGGCAATGACCGGATGATGGTGATCGTCCCGGAAGAACTTTGTAACTCGGCTCGTATGAATGATAGGGGTGTCGTGTTTCATGATTCGCTCGAAAACCTCGTGGCTCGATGGAGAAGGGGGAGCCAGACGACTTGGTTGATGACGAAGAGGAGGAGCATCAGGATGAGAATGCCGAGCCCGAGAAGGGTATTTTGGTGGCTCTCGCCGAGGACGCCGAGGTAGTGGCCGATGCCGATGTTGGTATTTACGAGCAGCTCGGCTCCGATGATGAATTCCCAGCCTTCACCCCAGCCGATGATCGAGCCGGTGATGATAGAGGGGAGGAGTGTGGGGATCGTGAAGGCAGTGAAACGCTTCGGCCCGTTGGCGCCGAAGATCGTGGCGGCTTCTTCAAGATCTTCACGACGTGATTTGATGGCCGAGATGATCGTGAACATGATGGGCCAGACGATGGTGATGACGAGCACGAGGATGATGATGATCTCTGGCTGGGTGGCGAAGATGACAAGAAAAAGCGGGAAGAGTGCAAAGCTCGGGAAGCTCTGGAGGACATCAAAGATCGGCAGGAGGAAAGTCTCGGCGATACGATTGGCGGTGATGAGGAGGGCAAGGCCAGTGGCGATGAGGACGGCGACAGCATAGGCGATACTCACGCGGATGAGGCTGGCCAGGAAGCCACCGAAGAGGTCTCGGCTGTCGAGGCGAGCCATGTTTGCGACGAGGAGAATGATGACAGCCGCGACGCCAAAGGCCATCAGTCCGATGATCGAGGTGAGCCAACCGTGTTGGAGCACATGCTTATGGTGGGGTGCACGGGAAGCATGCATTTGGGCAGTATAACGCATATGGTTATTTTACCATCCTTTTCTCCAAGAGCCTGGTAATCGAATTGCCTGGTCTATTGTTTTGGACGTAGGAGGTCAAGTAGTTCTACATTGGCAAAAAACAGGTATTTACCAACCTTTACTGACTGCATAATACCAATCTTCTCCAAGCTTTTTAGATGGCTTGAGCCAGTTTGGTATGTAACCTTTCGAATTTCTCCGTATTTTGTTGGAGTAATGAAAGGTTGATTAAATATCGCGTCAACGAGGTCTCGGGAGTATATCTTAGGAAGCTCGTTTCGTATTTTGCGCTTTACTTCTTCGTGTAGCTCCTTAATCTTTAGTAGTAGGGCTGTACTCTCAATAGCCTGTTCACAGAATGCAGTGAGCATATAGTCTATGTAATTTTTCCAATCACCCTCTTCTGTTACCTTGCGGATTGCGGCGTAATACTCTGCTTTGTGATTGTTTATGTACCCGCTGATGAATAAGACGGGCAGGTCTAGGAGCTTGAAATGCGTCAAACACAAGACCATTAGAATGCGTCCAGTTCTGCCGTTACCATCGCCAAATGGGTGTATTGCTTCAAACTGGTAGTGAGTGATTATTGTAACAAGTATCGGATCGATGTCTGATGGATCGCGGTGAATAAAATGCTCCATATCAGATATCAGCTCGGGAATATGTGCCACAGATGGTGGTGTATATATAACCTCTCGGGTCTTGTCGTTTATAAGTGCATTTTGTGTTCGCCGGTACCCTTTTTCATCAGGAATGAGAAGATCGTGCACTTCTTTGATAAGCTTCGACCCGATCGGTATGCCATCTAGCATCTTTAGGCCTTTAACTAGAGCATGGTTGTACCTCAGCACTTCCTTGTCCGCGGTTTGTTGTTCCGCTTCAGAAAATAGTTGTGCCTGAAGTACATCGGCAAGCGTAGTGATAATGTTTTCTATTTCTGAGCTCGCCAGCGCTTCACGTAAAACAGTAGGTGACAGCAACAGCTGTGGGTTCGGCAGTCCATAACACGCCCTTGACCGGCTTTCTTTCGAACACCTTTTACGATGGTCGGCCTACTTATGCCTCAACTTTAATCCCGTACTTTTAGACACCTCTGCCCAATAAATACCCCAGAAGATTAGTCCGGCTCCAATAATTATATTTTTATTCGGCACTTCGCCGAGAATAAACCAAGCTGCGGTACCAGTGGCAATAGGATGGACATAGTCAAAGATCCCTACATCTTGGGCTTTTTTATGCTTGAGACCATAGAAGAATAAGCAGTTGGCAGCGGCAACAGCAACAATGTTGAATCCCATAGCCATATAGCCATTTCTTCCTGCTTGCGTTGGACTCAAGTGGTCTAGGTATTGTAGCGAATAGATCGCTACCGGCAGCGTACCTACGAACAAATTGATTGATGTTAGTTGGTTCGGCTCTACTCTTTTTAACACTGGTTTGAGCATTAACGTTTCTGTAACGCCACACAGTGCGTCCAACAGAACCAATAGGCTCCCGATTACGACAGTTTGACCAGCAACACTAGATTGCCAGGGTTTGCCAATTATTATCAACGCACCAAGAAAAGCGATTAGTATTCCCACAAAGGTTTTTAGGCTCATACTTTCACGGAGAAATCGTGCCGACAAGATAAACAAAAGAAATGGACTAAATAAACCGATTAATGAAGCGTTGGTAGCGGGAATTAACTTTAAACCCATCAGTAACGCTACATTGCCCAGTGCAATACCAACAAGAGAACCCACGGTAATAATAGCTAAGTCTCTAGGCGAAACAGGTTTCCACTTCTTGTAAGTAAGTAATGTAGTAAGTATTGATCCACCTATCAGTGTAATCGAGAGATAAAGAGGCAATGGAACGGTCTCGAGTCCAAGCTTAATAACAGGCGTGTTAACTCCCCAGAATATTTGCGCCAAGATCAGTGCAGCAATTGGTAACCAATATTTTTGTTTTTTCATTGTTTTCCTACTATCATCCTAGCACAACAGATAACAGGAAAAACATAAGAAGTATTAAAGCTAAAATAAACGAACACCCAAATTAGCCCGTTTTATAGGTGTTTTATGGATATCAATGATGGAAAGGTCGGGATTGGTGCACCCTTAAGTATTCCAATCTCTTTGTGGACTTCAATAAGCTTTCTATCAAAATCAGCAAAGTTCACGCCTTTCAGCTGGCTGAGTTTTTTTAGTCTGTGGGGTTTTTCCATATCTGCCTCTTTTCTGCTTTTAATGTATGATACGCAATACATTAAGAAAAGTCAATTTGTTTAATGTATGGATTATGATGTATATGGCGATCTAATGTATGCACGCAACGCATTAAGTAAACGCAGGAATGGCTAATGGATAAATTTTGAAGGATTGTAGTGATCGGTTAGCGCACGACTGCAGCCATGCTCGGAGCAAGCTCGTCTACGAATCTATGAGAGGACTATCGTTCATGAATGAACGATAGAAAGTTCACTTCTCGAAATATATGAGCAAGCTCCTATATTTCTCCGAGGCTCCTTTATCGAACCTAGGTTTCGAGCCTTCCATCCTAAAGCAAAGAATTGAGACCAACATAAATGCTGGTCTCAATTCTTTGGTCGGGGTGAGAGGACTCGAACCTCCGGCCTCCTGGTCCCAAACCAGGCGCGCTAGCCAACTGCGCCACACCCCGTGGCTGAAATAGTTCTCAAATAAGTACTGCTTCAGGTTCGTATCCTACCTGATATGGAGAGTTTTTTCAATATAGATGAATGCAGGCCGGGGTGGAACACCCCGGCCTGCGGTGAGTCAGCCGACTTCAATTGTAGAAGGCGGCTTGTCCGAAATACGCATCACCACCATGCCGACTCCGGGCAACTCGTTGGTGAAGCGCTTGCTGAGGCGTCGCAAGAACTCTTCCTCGAAATACACCCAGGTTGCAGTGAAGCCGTCCACGCTATGAACGGCCCAGACGATGAGCGTGAAACCCTCGCCCCGAGTGTCACCCTTCGTGGTGGTTACCATGAGGTCGGCAGCGACTGCACCGGCCTGCCAGACGTAGTCGTACAGGTCTGCTGCTCGCAGCTCCTCGATGTAGATCCGATCGATCTCTCGTGCCGTGTGTAGCCGCTCCCGCGTCACTTCGCCGGTGATGCGGACGAGTAGGCCGGGTCCCGGGAAGGGGTGCCGCATGAGCAGCTCCTCCGGCACCTCCAGCCAGCGCCCGATCGCTCGGGCGGTGTCCTTGACGTGGTTCACGAGCGGCAGGATCTCCGGTAGCGAGAAGTGGAGATCGGTGTTGTGGTGCAGCTTGATCTGATCCTTCCGAGGACCCTCCCGCTCCTCGCGTACGTGCGGCTCGAGCACGGTATCTTCTGGGTGGAAGATGATCTTATCGGGCTCGAACGAGCCACCGCTCTCAGAGATGTCCGTGTAGAGCGTGCCCTGGGCGATGTGTGTGGCGCCGATCTCGGCGGCCTTCGCTTCGATCGCATTCCTGTACACCTGACGCATGGCGACACGCTTGTCGTGCATCTTGGTCAGTCCGGCGAGAGCCACGTGGAGCTCCTCGGTCACGTCGACGACGTGGAGGTCGATCCAGTCCATCTCCTTGTAGTTCGCAAGCACGAAGGCCTCGTCATCAGCACGATCGCATCCCTTGATGTAGATAGCGCTGATGTCCCCGATCGCCCGGTGCAAGAGGGCGGCCGTAACATTGGAGTCGTTGCCGCCGGACAGCGCCAGGAGTACGCGAGCGCCCTTGGCCTCGTCGTAGATTTGCCAGACGAGCTTCTCGCCTTCGCTGGCGACAGGGAAGCGGTCGCGTGCGTCGCAGATCCAAGAGCAGAAGTTTTCCAGGATCTCGCTGCCACACTCCGTGTCGTGGACTTCCGGGTGGAACTGCACGCCCCAGAGATGGTTGATACGAAAGGCCGCCAGAACGTCACCAGTAGTACCCAGTACCTCCATATCGGGAGTTGGAGTGATCTGGTCTTTGTGGCTCTGCAGGACACCGAGGTTGCCTCGAATACCAAAGAACAGAGGACTCTTTTCTCCAACGTGTCGCATCTGATGTACGCCAAACTCGGCGTTCTCGCCGGCCTGCACGGTGGCACCCATGTAGTTGGCGATGACCTGGGCTCCTAGACAGATGCCCAGTACCGGGATGCCGAGGTCGAGGATTTCCAGATCGAAGTCGATCTGATCTTCGTAGACCGAAATGGGACCACCCGACAAGATGATGCCCTTGGGGCTGAGCGCTCGCACTTCTTCAGCCGTGAGGCTGCCGGGATCTCCCAGGAGGCAATAGATGCGGAGCTTGTCCAGCTCGATCTTGATCTTGGCGTCGGTCTGTCCGCCGAAGCAGAACAGCAGGATGACTTCCGTGGTGCGTCGGAGCGCCATCTCGGACTTGAGCTCGGCCAGGACGTCATCGTTCACCGTTGTAATTGTGGAGAGCGTCATGGCCCTACCTTTCTATTGAGTTGTCAAAACAACAAACCGACCGTGTGGTCGATAGCGCTAGTGTAGCTTTTCCTGAGGAAAATACCTAGCTTAGGCAAGATGGTTTTTGTGCCCGATATGATAAAATACTCTCTAATGGGGAATGGGAATAAGACTCAAAAGACTACTGGTGCGACGCCGCGCCATATCTTGAGCGTCGACCAATTTGATCACCTATTTGTGGCCGACCTCTTTGCTGATGCTGACCACTTGGCGAGCCTGACACATCGAGTGCTCTCCCCGGCCGAAAACTTCGCTGGCTTCCACATCGACATCACGTTCTATGAGCCGTCCACCCGCACTCGCAAATCCTTTGAGACTGCGGGCTTTCTTTTGGGCCTTCAGGTGTCGGTGACAGAAAATGCTGGAGCCTTCTCTAGCGCGATCAAGGGAGAGACGCTCGAGGATTCCATCCGCGTACTGTCTGGGTATGATCCACTCTGCATCATCTTGCGACACCCGGAGAAGGGAGCCGTGGCACGTGCCGCCGCTATCTCACCTGTGCCCATCATTAACGCCGGCGATGGCGCTGGTGAACACCCAACACAAGCTCTGCTAGATCTTTTCACGATCCATCGCGAGATTGGCCGTATCGATGATCTCAATGTGCTCATTCTCGGTGACTGTCGCTATGGTCGTACGACTCACTCACTTGTGAAAATGCTGTCACGTCAGAAGAATATCCATGTCCGCACCGCTACTCCTGAGCCGCTGACGTTGCCCGAAGATCTTGTGAATACAGTGACGGAGCGTGGACTGACGGTCGAAGAGTCTTATGAGCTGACCGAAGAGCAACTGGCCTGGGCAGATATCGTGTATGTGACTCGTCTCCAAAAGGAACGACTGCCCGCTGAAGAGCGATCAGATTTTCATAAGCAATACGATATCTATCGGCTTACGACTGACCGCGTGAGAGTCATGAAGCCAACGGCGCGCATACTCCATCCGCTCCCGCGAGTCGGTGAGATCGATACCGCCGTTGACTTCACGCCACAGGCTGCGTACTTCAAACAAGCCGCTTATGGCGTCCCGCTGCGCATGGCACTCCTACGCTGGGTGCTCAAAGACCAGGCACAAAAATATCGATCGTCCATTCGCTAAGTAATACACAAAATCCACCAGACGGTGGACTTTGTGTATTCTGGCTTCGCTTGATTTATTGGTCGGTTGAATCGGCCTTGAGATCTTCGGGGATTCCGGTAATCGCGCCCGGTGCGAGAGGCTGCGGTCCGCCTTTTTCTACCGTGTAGCGTTCACCCGGGATACCACCTGGATTTGAATCCGCAGCTGCCTGCATCATGGCTTGGCCATCGATTTGGTCACGTACTCGTTGTTGCTGCTGAGGTGACAGGTGAGTGAGGTCGCCATACCGTTCTTGATCGCGTCTGACATGCTCGGCCCGATCAGCATCGGTGTCGCCACTGAGGACGGCATCGAGTGTGGTAGGGCGGTCTTCGAGGTCTTCGCGCGCGAAACGCTCATCGAGTGACTCGCCGGCACGATCGGCATTAGTTACGGCTGGTGTCGGGGTCGGTTCGTGAGTGTCTTCAGAGCCAAATTCTGCAGGCATGGGGTATTCCTTACTTATATAGGCACATTGTAGCAGAATCTGCATTTGCCTATATTGGTCCAGATTTGGTAGGGTGGGACAAAGCTTGGAGGCGCATGGGAAAACACGAATTCTTCCAAAAAATGGATGATCAGGGGCTCGCACTTACCTATAGTGATGTCCGCTTGCGTACTGGCCCAAGCACGGTGCCGGCATACTCGGTCGATCTCACGACTCGTTTCTCTCGCAATGTCTCGCTCAACATCCCGATCGTTAGCGCTGCTATGGATACCGTGACCGAGGCGCCGATGGCGATCGCTCTCGCCAAGCTCGGTGGCATCGGCATTATCCATGCTGGCCTCACACCTGACGAACAGGCTCGACAAGTGAAGCGTGTGAAGTACTACCTTAGCGGTCGTATAGATAATCCTATCACCGTGCGATCAGACAAGAAGATTGGCGACGTGCTCGAGCTACGGTCCGAGAAGGGATATGGTTTTCATAGCTTTCCAGTCGTTGATATGACGGGCAAGCTTGTGGGGCTTGTCACGCAAAATGACTTTGACTTTTGTAGTGACCTATCCAAGAAGGTAAGTGATATTATGACGGCCGATCCGGTGTCAGCCCCGACTGGCACCACACTCGACGAGGCCTACGACATTATGACCGAGCGCAAGAAGAAGACACTGCCGCTCATTAATACTGACGGCATGGTCGAAGGGCTGTATGTTTATTCTGACGTAGCGCGAATCAAGCGGGATGAGTCATCACTTTACAACGTTGATAGTGATCAGAGGCTGCGAGTCGGTGCGGCGGTTGGGACAGATCCTGAAGCGCTGGAGCGAGTAGCACTGATGCGAGGCAAGGTGAAGGTCGATGTGATTGTCGTAGATACAGCACGCGGTGATTCGCTCAATGCTCTCAATACGCTCAATGCTCTCAAGAAGGCTCATCCTGACCTTGATGTGGTAGTCGGTAATATCTCCGAAGGTCGCTCAGCTGAGCTCTTGGCGAAGGCGGGTGCTGATGGCATCAAGGTCGGACAGGGCCCAGGATCTATATGTACGACTCGCATCGTGGCCGGGGTAGGCTGTCCGCAGGTGACGGCTGTCTACAATTGTTCGCGAGCCGTGGAGTCGTTTGGGATTCCGGTCTGCGCGGATGGTGGAATCACACAGTCGGGCGATATCCCTATTGCAATTGGGGCTGGTGCCAGCTCGATCATGGCTGGAAGTCTCTTCGCTGGGACGGATGAGTCACCGGGCGAGATCGTCATTCATCAAGGTGTCCGCATGGTGCCGTATCGAGGCATGGGCTCGGCGTCAGCCATGCGTGAGAGTAAGGCGTCACGCAAGCGGTATGGGGACCAAGAAAATCGTGAGCCGGTGCCAGAGGGCGTGGAGTCATACATCCCTTACAAGGGAGCGCTCGGGCAGGTGGTCTATCAGCAGCTCGGTGGCTTGCGCAAAGGTATGGAGTATGTCGGTGCGGCGAACATTGCCGAGCTACAGGACAAGGCGGACTTTCATCACATTACGGGAGCCGGTGTGCGCGAGATGCACCCGCACGATGTGGTAGTGCGCCCGAGTGATGGGTTTGGTGGTGTATGAAGGTCGTAGAGCTCGGCCACATCGTCCTCTATGTGCGTAATCTCAAGGACTCGGCCCATTTCTACCAGAACGTACTGGGCTGGAAGCGTATTACTGGCGAAGAGGATGGTATGCCGGTGGCTGCATTCTCGAGTGGACGCACACACCATGAACTATTGCTGATCGAGGTCGGTGAAGACGCGGCGCCAGCTATGCAAGGGCATCGAGCTGGGCTGTATCACTTTGGCCTGAAAGTCGGGGATAGCGACGATGAGTTGCGCGAAGTACTGACGAGCCTCCAGGAGCATAATGTGCCGATATCGGGGATGAGCGATCATACCGTCACGCATAGTATCTACATCATTGATCCGGATGGGAATCAGATCGAACTCTACATTGATGTGCCTGGCGCTGACTGGAAGAATGATTCGAGCCTGCTCATGACTCCGGTGAAGCCACTTCACCTCTAGCGAAACTGTTATGCTTGAGGTATGAAACGCTCGGCACCACTTTTTACGGTAAAATCTCTCCTCCTCGCAGCCGAAGCGCCGGTCGTATTTTTCGCCTGCCCGCTCGGGACGAAGGTGTGGAAGGTACGTTGGGCGATCAAGTCGCTTACTGAGGCTGGATATTCGGTGGTGGCGTATGAGTTTACCGAAGAGATTTTCACTGGGGCTGAGCCCGAAAAACTCCACCAGCTCGTCAGTGAAGTCTGCCGTGATATTCAGAAGAAGATCGTAGCTTTGAAGATAAGTGGAACGTGTGATTTTGGATTTTTCGGGAGTAGCCTCGGAGCATTCATTATGTACAACTGTATCGCAGCCATTCCGGAATTGCGTTGGGGAGTACTCAATACGGCTGGCGATGCTGCGCACGCAGTCTTCACCAAGCGCAAACTTCGCCGTTCACATAGCAAGGCCGGGTATACACAGGATGAGCTAAGGGAGCTGTGGGGTCCAATGCAATTTCCTCGCTTTCGTGATCTCGATGGTCTGAAGATCTTGCTGGTCAGTAGTAATAAAGATCGTCTTCTGCCGCTCTCAGAGGTGGATATCTACATGGAGCCTCTGCGCACGGCTGGTGCTGAGGTAGATATTATGGAGCTGAATGTTTACGGGCACATGCCCTCGGTTGTCGTTGGGCTACGTCGGGCGGTTCCGCTCTTGGCGATGGCTCGAGGAGAGGGGGATGCTGAGGCAGTGACTGATCTACGAGACGACGAGCTCTGAGTAGGCGTACGAAGCTCGATCATATTCTTCGGTGGTATACATATCGATCCCATCATTATTCCAGAGCGCAAAGTAGCTAACACCAGACTCGAGGGCGAGCCGACTACAGCAGGTGCAGTATGGAACGCCAGCATCTGTAAAGCCGCCCGTTTCATTGATGCGCATGAAGTAGAGTGTAGCTCCTTTGATACCATCACCCTTTGTCTTGCAAGCATTGAGGATTGCGCGCCATTCGGCATGAATACAGCACGTTTTGTCATACTTGGGCTTGATGCTCATATCTCGCGTAGTGCCACAAGTACGGTTTGATTTCTTGCCGAGCGGCGGACCGTTAAATCCCTCGCCAATGATTTCGCCGCCCTTGACGATCACGGAGCCGCACCTTGCCTGGTAGCACTCAGCATCAAGGGCGACGACGGCAGCTCTCTCGAAGTATTCTCGATGTGCTTCGACCTCAGATCCGCTGATTCTTTTCATGAGTTAAGTATAACAAAACGGTTACAATATATTGACATAGGATAACAAATATGATATAAAGAGAGACGATTTTGTTTTGCAAGATCTTTGTACCTTCTCACTTTTTCTTTACCTGAGTGAATACAGGAGTTTTTTACGGAGAGCCACTCTATTCACTCAGGTGTGTTGTCTCGGCAGTAGTCGTGCACATGTGAGAGAAGGAGCAAGAGAATGCCCACCGCAACCGCCACTCGTGGCATGTCCCAAGCGCACAAGGATGCCCTGGCCGCCGGCCGCAAGAACGGTCGCATCGTCAAGGCCTACCTGGCCGCCCTCAAGGCCAACAAGCCGAAGCGCGGTCGCAGGCGGACGCCCGAGTCGATCAACGCCCGTCTGGGCAAGATCGCAACCGCGCTGCACACCGCCGACCCCCTGAAGGAAGTCCTGCTCCTCCAAGAGCAGCGGGATCTCGAGAAGGAGCTCTCGGCGATGGCCGACGACGTCAGCTTCCTCACGCTCGAGGCCGACTTCATCCGTGTCGCCGGCGACTACAGCGACTCCAAGGGCATCGACTACGCCGTCTGGCGTGAGGTCGGTGTGCCCGCCGAGACGCTGGCGAAGGCTGGTATCAAGCGGGCCTGAGCCCACCACCATTCACCTGCCTGCCAAAAGCAAGTGAAACCCGCGAGGGGTTCATCACACGAGAGTGTGGTGAACCCCTCGTTTCACGTTTATGCGCTTTTTACTAAGAGCCGACTACTCTCAGCCTAGTACTAAAAATACCCCGAGGCGTACATGGGATACGGTGAGGGGTATTTTTAGAGCGTAAACGCCGCTGGGCGCTAGAGATGTGAGTCTTGTCGAGATCTCGCTAGATTAAAGTTGACCAGTAGTACCAGAAGTGCTGCAACAGAACGCCCATGATGAGTAGGTACCAAACCAATACGACATTGTAGTGATTTCGCTGGAGGAAGGGTACGATACCTTTTAGCTGCTTGGGTGTTTTGATATGGCCTTCGGCTAGATTGTAGAGTGACGTGTAGACGAAAATTGGGATCACCACTGACCATACAACCATGCAGTAAATGCATAATGCTTGAATTTCAAAAGTCGTCTCATACTGCAGCCAAGTGACGAAAGCAATCCCAAAGATTGTGCCAGCTTGGAGGCCGAGCCAGAACCAGCGTTTGAACTGTGCACCTGCGAAGATTGCCATCCCAATCGTGATGAGAACCGCAAAACTCGCAATGCCGATGAGCGAGTTGGCAAAGCCGAAGACGGAGGCTTGCGGTGTGACCATGACTGAGCCACAGCTAAGGATAGGGTTGAGATTGCAGCTTGGTACAAAGGCAGGGTTCTTGAGGAGTTCTATTTTGTCGATGGTTATGATCAGTGAGGCGAGAAATCCAATGAACCCACCAATGGCGAGTACCCAAGGCAGAATTTTTTTGAGAGATGTACTTTTCATAAGCACATTATAGCAAAGTGCTTGTAAGGTTAGTCATATATTTACATGATAATCCCGGAGTCCAATGAAGGGCTCCGGGAAGGGGTGGCTAGTGCTGAAACCGTCTCATGACGAGCCATCGACCACCCGCGAGGATGAAGCCGGCAACCGACAAGACGATCGCGACGAATGCGACCATCTCGCCATCACTGAACTCGAGCTCGTCGGATCGACGCGCTTGGGTCTGTTTGGTCATGACTTCCTCCTGGTGTGGGTCAAAGCCTGCCCGCGGCGGCTGAAGGTGCTGGCGAAGGCAAACAAGCGCTTGGCATTGTCGAACGCGGCAGCAACGGTGTTGATGACGGCAAGCAGGCCGACAGCAGCAGCGAGGATGCCGAGCCAGGCGAGCCTGTCGACGTCGTCTCGTTTCCGTTTGGGGTGTGGCATGTGTCACGCGATTCTGCTGGGGTGCTGGGTGGGGAATCACCTGGTATTCAGGCTTGATTCGGGATTTAGGTATTATTGATGAATCATTCTTATCTGTCAACGAGGCATATATGCAGCCGCGAAGTTCTTGCGATTTCTAACCCAAGTTTTCATAATAGAAAGTCATGAGCGAACTACGTATCGAAGAACAGACTACCTACAATCCGGACTTTGCAGCTGACTACGACGAGCTGCTGTCGAGCTTGCATATGCGCGATTCATTACACGTGCCGGCGGAAGTGCGGGCAGTCTGCGAGGGGACAACGAGCAGCCTTTACCTCGGTCTTATCGACGGAAGGGCAGCGGCTATGGCGACCATCGTCAAGCCGACTGACTCAATAGGCCATCGGACAGTAGTGTTCGAGGACATAGCCGTGCAGGATGCCTACAAGGGCCAGGGGTTGGGGTCAAGAATGGTGGAGTTCATGGTGGCGGAGAGCGTACGGTTGGGAGCTACTCGCATCGAGTTGCATAGCAAAGATGCTCGTCAGGAGGCACACGCACTCTATAGGAAGTTCGGCTTTGAGATCGTCAATACGAGGGTCTTCCGTAGGGTATTGAGTTAGCTGCGCACGCGATCTACAGCTTGTTGGATGAGGCTGGTGAGCGATGTGACCGGAATCGGCTGTTCTTCGGTGAGATTGATTGAGCGGTGTTCCTTAGAGTCAAGGCCGCTATTGAAGACCCCATCTGTGTCGTTGAGATGAGCGCCTTCGAAGAAGTTAAACTTCGTATTATTCTTAAATGATGACATCGCGCAGACGAGCTTGCCGTTGAGGAGGAAGACAGGCACGGCCCACTTCCAGTCTTCGGTGATGTCGGGCTCTACAGTGTGAACGAGCTGACGAAATGAAGTGAGCTTGTCGCGCTGCCAGACGGCATCAATTCCGGCTAGGTATGTATCGATTTGCTTGGTGGCTTCAGACATGATGGGTTCCTTTTGTCTGATTTTAGCAGAAATCGTGCCGTTCATTGTGAGTAGAAAAAGCGATACAACGAGAAAGCCTCCGACGTCAGCCGGAGGCTTTCGTCGGAGGCGGTGTGGATTACCTCACTGGTCGATGGCGTCTGCCACGGGGGTGGCATCGGCTGCGGCGCTCGCGAGAGCACCTCTGGTAGCGGCAGCCGTGTTACCGGCTGCTACTTCGGCTGGGTTGCCGCTGGAGACCACAATCATGGTCGCGTTGTCGGCACCGATCTCTCGCCAAGTGGCGAACTCACGGAGACGTACGGCATTCGGGTTGTCCCCGAGTGCTTCAGCGGCCTGAGCCAGTAGTGTGGCTCCTTCCAGTTCGCCCTGAGCGGCGATGACCTGAGCATCGGCTTCACGCCGGGTCTCGGCGACTCGGCCCATGGCACGTTGCATGCCGGCGGGGAGCGTGATGTCGAGCAGCTCGACCTTGTCGATGTCGAGGCCGAGAGCGGAGACTCGCGCCTCGAGCTCGGTCTTGATGGCGTCGATGACGGTCTGGCCGTGCTCCAGGATCTGCGAGAGATCATGAGCGCCGATCACCCGTCGCATCGTGGCTTGCGCCAGTTGGCTGGTGGTGCTCTGCACGTCCTCGACGTTGACCAGGCTCGTGGTTGCATCGATGATGCGGTAGAGCGCGGCTGCTCGGACGGTGATGGAGACGCTGTCCTTGGTGATCAATGCCTGATCTTCGAGAGTCAGGGTGGTGATCCACATGTTGACGCGTTCGACCCGATCGATGAGCGGGATCTTGGTGTTGAGCCCGGGGCCCATCTCACGGATCACCTTGCCGAACCGGTACACGACACCGCGCTCCTCCGCACTGATGATGGCGAATGCGCTGGCGATGAAGCAGATACCGCAGATGATCACGAAGAACGTGATGATCCAGAAGACGGCCGTGTCTGTGGGGGAGGTGGTCTCCGGCACTGCCGGGAACTGGTAGTACGCATCTTCGGCGGTTTGAAGGATGGATGAAAGCATTTCTGCCCGTTTCTGTTGAGGTAAAGAACTATATAACTATAGCACAAATAGTCTAAAAAGTCAATATAAATTGTGTCACAAAATAGAGTTTTGTAGGCTATTCTACAGATATTGTTACCAAAAAACCGACCTTGTTGCTATGTGTGGTTTTTAATGGCCTGCAATCTGTGTTCTAAGAGCATCTTGAGGATGGCATCGGGAAGCGGCTGTGCATCAGTGAACTGAATGGTGCCCTTCGAAATTGTAAAATCTTTGAGCTGGTCAGCCACACTCGTGATCGCTTCTGGACCGGGGAATACGCTGTAGTGATCTTTGAAAGCGGCATAGCCAATGAGATAGGCACCATCTTGCTTGAGGACTGGCATGCCGTAGCTTATGCCTTCGACTGCATTCGGGGCGATCTTGCGGATGAGCTGACGGATGCGCTCCAGCTCATCACGCTGGGCTGGCTCGAGGTCTGCGAAGTAGCTTTCGACAGTGGACATGCACTTACTGCCAGAGGGTAAAGATGATTGATCCGATAGTCATTACGACGAGGAAGTAGCTACTGTTAAGCCAGAGAAATTTCCAAGTCCTCTGTGAATAGAACGTGACGCCTACCGTTGTTGCAGTAGTGAATCCGAGCCAGAGTACGACGCCGGCAAAGAGTCCGTCTACGAGGGCAGTAACGTGTAATGAATGAAGTATAACTGCGAGCGTGAACGACTGAACCAGCGCGGATAGGGCTACGAAGCGGATGGCATCGCTCGTGTCCTTCTTCGGGAGCTTCATAATATCGATACCGGTCAGCTTGGTCCATTGCTTGGCAAAGCCAGCCGGTGAGTACCAGAACGCCCCAATTGTTACATAGACGAGCCAAACGAGTGCAACAGCCCATAGATTAACGCCTGCTAGATCTAACATCTCATCACTCCTTCGAATACTTTATTTATTGCGCTCATGATAACAAAAACTTTCTTGGGTGAGAAATTTTTTGTTATGTAGGGAGCTAGATAACGGTGACGCTATCGAGATTGGCCTTGGCGCCCCTAAGTACAGCGTAGGTGACTTTATCCATCGTAGTGCCATCGAAGATCGTGTGCTTTACGGCAGTATGGTGGAAGGATACATTGCGGAGAGTCGCATTGCGGAACGAAGTCTGTTTGAGCGAAGCGCTGCCGAAGATTACGCCCTCGAGGGTCTGGTCGTCAAACGAAATGTCACGGAGGTCAGACTGACTGAAGTCGGTGTCGACAAGGGTAGCCTTGGTGAAGGTGGAGCCTTTGAGTCCACAAGCTTTCATCTTGGTGCCGGTAAGGTTTGCGCCATCAAAACGTACATTGCGTAGGTCGGTAGTGACGAGATTTGCGTTGGTGAGATTAGCGCCAGTGAAGTTTGCGTCACGGAGTGAAGCAGACTTAAACTTTGAGTCGGTGAGATTGCTGCCAGAGAAGTCGGTAGCTTTGAGTTCGCTGGCTGTAAAATTTGCGCCCCTGATGTCCGAGTCGGTCATATCGGAATCACCGAGCATCGAGCTGCTGAAGTTGCGGGCGACTGAAGCTTGTGACTTGCTTGGCTCGGCGTGTGGGTGTTGCTCCATGATCTCGGAGATATCGCCGATTGAGTTGATCGTAGCGAGATAGGCTTCGTCTTCTGTCTTGCCGTCTGCTACGAGGTCGTCATATTTTTCAGTGAGGTTGGCGGTGAGCTCATCGATAACATCCGAGCGGGCAGGGAAGTCGCCGTAGGGTGCGAAGACGGTGTCGAGGTAAGTTTTGAGTTTCTTGTGCATAATGTTCCTTTCTTAGATCAGGTGATCGAGAATACGTTTGGCGTAGTCCCAGTTTTGTTGATTAATTTTGTACAATTCGAGCCCTGAATCGGTCAGGTGATAATACTTGCGGCGACCGCCTTGCGTCTCGTCACCCCAGTACGAAGAAATGTGTCCGTCAGCTTCGAGTCGCTTGAGACTCGAGTACATGGTGGCTTCCTTTAGCTCATAGGCACGATTCGATCGCTCATGAATCAGGCGAGTGATTTCGTAGCCATACTTGTCTCCATCCCGTAATAGGTTGAGGATCATCGTATCGGTGTGACCTCGCAGGAGGTCTGATGTGATTTTTTTATCTGGCATGAGAACACTGTATGTCATATTACTATGACTGTCAATGTAATAATCTGGGTGAATGGTTATATTTAGAGTTCTAGTGTGATATCCTACTGGCAATGCAACACCGCACAAACAACTCATTTTTTACGTTTATTCTCAGCCCGTCCCGAGGATAGAGTTTAAGTAATCACGATTTAAAACCTGCCCCCGGGGCAGGTTTTTTCATGCCCGGATCAAAATTTAAACAGGAACAATTTCATGCCACCATCAATAGCGATTCAGGGAGATAAGGCTTCCTTCCATGACATTGCTGTTACCAAGTATTATCAGCGGCCAGCTCCAATCCTCGCATGCAATGATTTTAAGTCGACCTTTGCGGCTGTTCGTGATGAAGAGGCACCGGTCGCAGTATGCGCGATCGAAAACTCTCTATACGGTTCGATCAACCAAACCTACGATCTGTTGCTGGAGCACAATTTTCAGATCATCGGTGAGGTTTACTTGCGTGTCGAGCAGTGTCTCATTGGCTTGCCCAGCACCGATCTCAAGCAGATTCGTGAGGTGTATTCGCATCCCGTTGCGCTGGCGCAGTGCGAAGCTTACATAGACCAAGTCCTCCCTCAGGCCGAGCGCTCCGAATACCACGATACGGCAGCTAGCGTGGAGCGAGTGAAGCTGCTCAATGATCCAGGCGTTGTGGCCATTGCGAGTAGTGCGGCTGCGCATTTGCATGGACTCGAGGTACTGGCTCATTCGATCGAAACAAACAAGCAAAATTATACTCGGTTCATCGTGCTGAGTAAGCAAGCTAGTGTGTCATCACGCTCAAACAAAACATCGCTGATCATTGAGACCCCAGAGGGCCCCGGCTCATTGCATGCTGCACTGGGGGTATTCGCTCGGCGTGGCATCAATCTTACAAAACTCCAGTCGCGACCGGTAATCGGAAAGGCCTGGCAATATATGTTTTATGCCGATATTGACGCTGGGACGAGCGACAAAAAAGTGACGTCAGCATTGAAGGAGTTGACGGATGCCGGCTACGGCACGAGGGTACTCGGAAGCTACCAAGCGGGGGAGCGAGGATCGGCGTGAGCTGGTACGAGATGTGCGGTATAATTCTCAGACACACTCAGACCCACTGGGTGTGATGACAGATCGAGGGCATATGTCTGATACAGCTGTGCAATCGGATACCAGGAGTGCCGCCGCTCCGCCGAGCAATGATGAGATCGCGGATCTTGTCAGCCTCGTGGAGGGGCACCTTCGGCAACAGGCGAGCAACCATGATCATCGGGCCTGCCCGGATGGGGAGGGCTTCGAGTCGTGCTGCTGCCAGAGAGGAGAGGGGCTACAGGCCGCCGAAGAGGTGGAGCGTCAGCGCTATGAGACAGCTCTCGCAACCGCGCACACCTTGCGGGCGCAGTCTCGTCCACGTTCTTCTCGTCTCGGCCGAGGCATCGATCGACTGTTCGACTGACTGTCGATTCACGTGGTCCTGCAGCAATCTGCGCAGGACCACGCTTCATATTCGTTACTGAAGACTAACGCTCAAATTTGTCATTGAGTCTGCGCGTATAGGCCTGGTGATTGTTTAAGAAGTCAGTCGTAAAGGTGTAATGACTCGTTTCTTCATATTGAGTGCGATGTGCGCCCTGCTGAGTGAGCTCGTAGATTGTGGCTTCGGGGTAGGCCAAAAGGATGGGAGAGTGTGTTGCGATGATAAACTGCGAACCCTCATCGACAAGCTGTCCGATGCGCATGAGGAGTGAGAGTTGACGAGCTGGTGAGAGTGCAGCCTCCGGCTCGTCGAGGATGTAGAGACCATTAGGGCCGAATCGGTTATTCACAAGAGCGAGGAATGACTCACCATGAGATTGGTGGTGGAGAGGAATGTCGCCATAGTTAGCTCCTATTGCTGCGCCACCCTCGGGATCCTCATCGAGTCTCTCAATCTCGGATGCAACATTATAGAAGCTCTCAGCACGCAAGAAGTAGCCGGTGGCGGGCTTCTTAATTCCCTTTGAGAGCCGGATGTTCTTTGCGAGTGGGGAAGAAGTATCTCGTGTTGAGAAGTGAATGTTTTTGCTGCCTCCTTCTGCATTGAACCCGGCTGCGATCGCGATGGCTTCAATGATGGTAGACTTGCCGGTGCCGTTCTCACCTACGAGAAAAGTGACTGCTTGATCAAGGTTTAAGTCGTTGAGGTGGCGGACTGACGGAATAGTAAAAGGGTATTTTTCGATATTGATACCGTCCTCGAGAATAACATTGCGGATGAATGTGTGTTCAGACAGGCTTTTGGAGGACATTATGTATTTATTGTGATCACGCAGTGCGTAGGATCTTTTCTATGGCTTTGCCTCCGGCGAGCTCATCGATAAGCTTATCTAGATAACGGATCTCTTGCATGATTGGTTCCTTGATTTCTTCCACGCGGATACCACAGACTACGCCCGTGATGAGCTTGCGCGAAGGGTTCATCTTTGGCGCTTCAGCGAAGAATGTCTTGAAGTCTGTCTTCGCCTTGATCTGCGCATCGAGCTGCTTCTGCGAGTAGCCAGTAAGCCACTCGATGATCTCATCGACTTCCTTCTTGGTGCGATCTTTCTTTTTGGCTTTTGCAACATAGTGCGGGTAAACGTCGCCAAAGGCTGTGGTGTATATACGGTGTTCGTTCATGTCTGAAGTATATCAGAGGAAGAACATTCTTAGTTATTTGGTAGTATCTAGCTATGAGAATCAAACGAATTGACAAAGAATCTGATCTGGTCGATATCTGTTATCAACTGATGCATGGCGACTGGGGTGATGATAATGATATGGAGTCTCTCAAGCGAAATCTCTACACATATAATTCTAAACAGGAATAGTACTTAGTCATGAATACGACCAAGCCAGACTCAGAACAGATCGATGACATAATAAGGCTCTATGGTGGATGGAAGGCTGAAGTCTTGTCTCGCGTACGTGCGGCAATCAAGCAGGCAGCTCCTGACGCAACCGAAGAAGTGAAGTGGAGAATGAAATTACGCCCAGAGGGTCTACCTGTGTGGTATCGTGATGGCATATTCTGTCTGGCCGAAACGTTTAAGAATGATATCAAGATTGTTTTCACAAAGGGCGCCGAGATGGATGGGTTGCAAGAATACTTTAATGCCCGACTCAAAAGTAGTACTGATCGTGCCATCGAATATCACGAGGGAGACAAGGTCGATGAGGCGGTAATACGAAAGATCACACTTGAGGCTGTGCGTCTCAATAGCATGAAGGCGAATCGGTAAAGATTGTAGTAAAAATAGAAGTGATATAGATCCCCCGTGGCCGATCCATCAGTACTAGAACGTGATACACCATAAAAACAACCGCCTCTGATGGCGGTTGTTTTTATGGTGTCTGGACAGTGAAGTGCTCGGTTGTTGCCCAATACTATGGGCGAAGCGTGCCGGCAAATACTTGCCAAGCCAGCAGGCTTTTGGCGACGAGACTCAGGATGATGTAGGCACGCTCACCATAGATGTAGTCCTTCCAGGGGCCGATTTTTTTGTATTGCAGCACCATATTGAGTGCGAAGCAACTAAAGAAGATGAAGATTGATACGAATATCCAGTAGACAAAGGTTGGGGCGGCGCTGCCGTTGTCTGCTCCGAGCCACATCGTGAATGCGATAAGTGCCCAAGGGATGATTCCGGCTAAGCAACCGATCCAATAACTCAGCCAATTCGTTTGTGAGGTTGTTTGGTTATGTATTTCCATGACGAGCCCAAGCAAGTTCATGATCGAGGTGAGGGCAAAGATTGCGAGGAGAGTACCTGCATCGTAGATACCAACGAGCTGGCTGATCGCAAGCATCATGACGCTAGCTGAGATAGAGTACTCAATCCACCGCCCGCGGTTGATGCCTAGCTTGAGGTTTTTGTTGTATGACTTGTTGTACACTGTCGCTATGATCAAGTGGGCCAGTGCAGATAGGACGAAAAATCCTGCTATGAGGTAGGGGAGCTGGATCGTAAAGAGCTCCTTGCTGGCTGGCAAGAGTTTTTGGGCAGTTCGGTCAAACGTGAGGTAGCTACCGGTGACGGGGACAGCGAAGTCTTTGCTGAGCGCCATGACTGCCACCGCCTGTACGGCATGCAGTCCGGCAGCGATAAAGTTGAGCTTCTTGAGTGAGGCAGGAGTGATTTTTTTCATCGTGATGATCCTTTTTTACGCTTGATATTTAAGAGGCATGCTGCCGCCGTTATGAACGCTGAGAGGGCAGAAGCCCGCATGAGGAGGAGGCCGGTAGCATAATCAGTCTCAGCGAGTTTGCCACCCACACCAGCAAGAAATGTGAGTCCAACGGTGGCGATAGCGAGGTATCTGACAGCGCTGGGGGAGCTCTCCTTGAAAGTAAGGTAGGCTACTGCAATGGCATTAAGCCCTGAGAGCAGACCGATCCCAGAATGAAACATCCTTACTTCTGCCGATGCGTTCGAAACCAGGACGGTGCCGAGCAGCATGGTGCAAGCCAAGAGTATGAGTTGTAGGATTACTGACTTTTTTAACACAAGTGATTCTCCGGATTATATATCAGTAGTGTAGCGCTTTTTTTGCATAAGCGGTATAGAGTTTGCGGGAATTGCTTATTTAGCATCTATCCAATGTATTATTGGTATATATGTCTCGCCAGCAAAATACAGTCCGACGAGTTGCCCCTCATAGCCAAAAGCGAGAGCTTGGCAGGTTACTGATATGTGTAGGTTTGTTGGTGGGCTCTCTTGCGCTGACGGTGTCGCTCAAACACCGTCCGAAGCCAGCAATCCCTGCCCAGGTAGTAGCGACAGCTCCGGAGACCATGAAACCTTCACCCGAAGTAGTCGCTGCGTATTCTGTCGCCGCGGACCTACCGAAGTATATTTCTATCCCAACTATCGAGACAGAAAAGGTTCGAGTCTTTCAGCTCGGCCTCACGAAAAACTATTCCATTGCTGCTCCGACAAATATTCATGATGCGGGTTGGTATGAAGAAAGCTCGCGACCCGGCAAGCCTGGCGCAATGTTTATCTATGGACATGTATCAAGCCTGGAATCAAAGGGTATATTCTATGATCTCTATAAGCTCAAACCAGGCGATGTTATACGGGTCACGAGAGGTGATGATACAGTCTTCAGCTACGCTGTCGTATCAACCAAGAAGTATGCTGCGCAAGAAGTACCGATGGATACAGTGCTCGCACCAGTGCGGGCGGGTCAGCAGGGGCTCAACCTCATGACATGCGCCGGCCACATCGATGCGAAGACAGGCGAATTCTCAGAGCGGTTAGTGGTATATGCAAGCCTCACAAAAAACGAGCGCTAGAATCTAGGGCGAACGATATGGCGTAGCTGCAGCAACGCTGAGCCGGCCAGGATCGCCAGGATTGAGAGCCCACCCATCAGCCAGCCGATCAATGGAGAGCTAGGTGTTGACCCAAGGCCTGTGAGGGGTGCAGCAATGAGATTGACGGTAACGGTACCCGTGGCGCACAATGAGCCGCTCGCAAGTGAGCAGACCCGATATGTGAAATTGTCTGTAGGGGCTGCGTGAGCGCTTGGTACAAATATATTGGCGAGAGACCGAAGTGTTGACGATTGTGCGGTTGCCCGAGGAGTGTACGTTACGATCCCGCTCGCACTATCTATGCTTACTGTGCCGAGCGTGGGCTGCGCGGTGACCGATACTGATGACGCATCCATGCCTTCGTATGTATCGGTATAGAGTGACGCGATGTTGATACTGGCCTTACCGCCACTGATTCCGATGGTTGGATTTGGGGTGGTTGATTGAGGAGCACGTGTGAGGGGCTGCCAGCTCAGTTCTCGTCCCCATCCGACAGGAATCTGGAGCTTGTTTGTGCCATCGGCGTCCGAGACATAGATGAGGGAAGGTGCGAGTATGTCGATGAAAGCAAGCTTGGTGCCATCAGGCGAGTAGACTGGGCTATGATACCCGAGCCCGTCTGAAGTGAGCTGGGTTTTACCTGACCCATCCGCATTCATGGTAAATATTTCCTGGTAGCTACTCACAAGGCTCGAATAGACTATCTTTGTGCCATCTGGAGACCAATTTGCCTCACGCTCGTCAACACTGTTATTTGTCAGATTGACTACGTTTGACCCGTCCGCATTCATGATGTAGATCTCGTCATCGGTGGAATCGAACTTAGCAATGATTTTCGTGCCATCTGGCGAATATTCTGGGTCATAATACACGCCAGTGCTGGTAATCTCGGTTTCATTGGTGCCGTCAGTATTACTGCGGAAGATATGAACCTGGCTTGATACTGCTTGGCTATAGAGGAGTTTGGTACCATCTGGCGACCAGCTCGGAGTGTACTTAATGCCAGATGAAGTACTTATCTGATGCGGATTACTCCCATCGGCATTTGCGATGAATACCTGTGGCGTAGAACTAACTGACTGGACATAGGCAAACTTCGTTCCGTCCGGAGAATACTCGACGTCGTATTTACTGACACTGTCGACGAGCACGTCCTTGAAGCCGGTACCATCAGGCTTCACGCTTGAGAAATGATATGCAGGTCCGGTAATGTTGGTCAGAAGAAGGCGTCCATTCACACCGGAAAATGTGCCGGCCTGTGCTGTGGCGGGTGAGAGGACGACACTCGCACAGATGATGAGCCCCATTGAGGCGAGCCAGATTCGTGCATGCTGTGTTGAACTATTTTTTTTCACAAACCCTCGATATTATTCTTATGCTAATGACTCACACTCTATTCGTCAAGAAAAGAGTGTGAGATCTCCACAAGAAGACTGATAAATACTCCTGTATAAGCATAATAACTTTGCTATATTAAAAGGAGACTTCTACAGAGCACATAAGGAGCGAGGATCGTAATCAATCATTTTCTGACAATTAACGCTGGTTCTTCGAGTATTAAGTTTGATCTCTTTGAGTGCGATCAAACTCCAGTACGTCTTGTGTCTGGGGCAGTGAACGGTATCGGTTTGGGTGAAGCGATCCTCAAGACGAAAGATGCTCAAACGTCCGAGAGTCACTCCAAGTCTCTGGGGGTCACCGATTTTGATGCCGCCCTGACTCATTTGTTCGACTGGATACACGGTCAGTCACAGCGCTATCCTCTGACCGCTATTGGGCATCGCGTCGTTCATGGCGGCCCACAGTATGCAGAGACTGAGCTCATTTCAGCCGAGATGATTGTAGAGCTGAAGCGTATTTCACCATTTGACCCGCTGCATCTGCCGGTACAGATACGTTTGATCGAAGAGGTCGGATCGTCTCTGGGGGGCATTCCCCAGTTTGCATCGTTTGACACGGCTTTTCACAAAGACCTACCGACGGTTTCACGACTGTTGCCGTTACCTCGGTCATACGAAAAAGCTGGCATTAGACGGTATGGTTTTCATGGGCTCTCCTATAGGTATCTGCTCACAGAGATCGAAGCATCGTTTGGCCTTGAGGCGGCACGGGGGCGACTCATCCTGGCGCACCTTGGGAACGGCGCGAGTCTGGCTGCTGTCAAAGATGGGAGATCCATAGATACGAGCATGGGATTTACGCCAGCCGGAGGGGTGCCGATGAGTACGAGAAGCGGTGACTTAGATCCGGGTATCTTGACATATCTAGCAGAACAGCCCGGCTGGGATGGTAAACAGCTTGATAGGCTCGTGAATGCGCATTCGGGACTATTGGGTATCTCAGAGACATCTGCCGATATGGAGCAGCTGTTGAAGGCTGAGGATGATGATAGCCGCGCCGCCGATGCTGTGGATATCTTCTGCTACCACATCAAGAAAACCATTGGGGCGTACTCAGCAGCACTCGGAGGAATTGACCGCATCATATTTACTGGCGGTATGGGTCAAGAGGCGCCCAAGATCCGTACACGCATTACCAACGGCTTGTCCTACCTGGGCATTGAGATTGACCCGATGCGAAACAATGCCAACGATAGGACAATATCGAGCTACTCGAGCCGTGTATCGGTGCATGTCGTGCCAACCGATGAGGCACTGACGATTGCTCGTGACCTCGTGCAGCTATCACCCGACCTCACTAACCACAAAACGGAGTCTACCCGATGAATCAAGCCCAACCCCCGCTAACCACAGAGCTACTTTCGAAGATGCACGCCTATTGGCGGGCTGCCAACTATCTATCGGTTGCGCAAATATATTTACGGGATAACCCTTTGCTCAAACGGCCCCTAGAACCCTCTGATGTGAAGCAGTTACTGCTGGGGCATTGGGGGACAACACCGGGCCAAAACTTTATCTATGTGCACCTCAACCGCATCATTAAGAAGCATGACCTCAATATGATATACATATCGGGCCCGGGGCATGGCGGACCAGCGCTCGTCTCCAATGTATACCTTGAGGGGACGTACTCGGAAGTCTATCCGCACATTGAGCAGAATGAATCTGGACTGAAGAATCTCTTCCGGCAGTTCTCGTTTCCAGGCGGTATATCCAGTCACGTATCCCCGCAGACACCGGGCTCTATCCATGAAGGTGGTGAATTGGGCTATTCGCTCAGCCATGCCTTTGGTGCAGTTTTTGATAATCCCGACCTCATTGCCGCTTGTGTAGTTGGTGATGGTGAAGCTGAGACGGGACCACTTGCCACGGCTTGGCACTCAAATAAATTCTTGAATCCAAAGACCGATGGGGTCGTGCTTCCTATCCTTCATCTCAATGGGTATAAGATCTCTAATCCAACCGTTTTAGCGCGTATCAGCTCTGAGGAACTCGACCAACTCATGCGCGGCTATGGTTGGACGCCATATTATGTAGAGGGATCAGATCCGGAAGATATGCACCAAAAAATGGCCGCAGCTCTCGACGCTGTGACCGTTGAAATCGCTCGCATTAAGCTAGCGGCTCTCGGCGGTGAAGCAGTCGAGCGTCCGCGTTGGCCTATGATAGTATTACGCTCTCCAAAAGGTTGGACGGGTCCAAAATCTGTGGGCGGCAAGCCAAACGAAGACAATTTCCGCTCACACCAAGTGCCACTGATCGTTTCACCGACCTCACCGCCAGAGAATCTCACACTCCTTCAGGACTGGCTGGCTAGCTATCGACCACAAGAGCTGTTTACATCGGAGGGTACCTTGCGACCCGAACTAGCAGAGCTTGCTCCGGTAGGTGCTCGCCGTATGGGCGCTAATCCGCACGCGAACGGGGGGCAGCTTCTGCATCCTCTCGTCTTGCCAGATTTCCGCACCTACGCTCTTGATGTGCCGACCCCGACCGGGGTACAGGCTAGCTGTATGTCGGCGCTTGGCCCATTTTTGCGTGACATCCTCAAGCTCAATGCTGTCCAGCGCAACTTTCGCATTTTTAGTCCCGACGAGACGATGTCGAACAAACTGGATGCAGTGTTTGAAACGACGAGTCGCCAATGGATGGCCGATACGCGAGACGGCGACGAGTTCTTGGATGCTGATGGTCGGGTACTCGACTCGATGTTGAGTGAACACCAAGCTGAGGGCTGGCTCGAGGGCTATCTTCTGACTGGGCGACATGGACTACTCCATAGTTATGAGGCCTTCATCCGCATCGTGGACTCTATGCTGACGCAACATGCTAAGTGGATCAAGATGTCGTCAGAGCTCCCATGGCGACGAGACATCGCTTCGCTCAACTATCTTCTGACTTCGCACGTGTGGAGGCAGGATCACAACGGCTTTACCCACCAAGATCCAGGCTTCATCGATCATCTTCTGAATAAAAAAGGCAAAACTATCCGAGTATATTTGCCGCCCGACGCCAATACACTGCTGTCTGTTATGGATCATTGCCTCAAGAGTAAAAACTATGTCAATCTGGTTATCGCTGGCAAGCATCCCGAGTCGCCACAATTCCTCGATATGGAGTCAGCCATTGAGCACTGCACACAAGGCCTCAGTATATGGGACTGGGCAAGCAACGATCAGGGGAGTGAGCCTGACGTAGTAATGGTCTGTGCCGGGGATGTTCCGACGCTCGAGACACTGGCTGCCGTTGCTATTTTGCGAGAACACCTTCCCGATCTTAAGATCCGTGTGGTAAATGTAGTGGATATCATGAAGCTAGAGCCACCAACGGAAAGTCCGCATGGGCTCAGCGACGTGGACTATGATTCGATATTTACGTCTGACAAACATATTATCTTTGCTTTTCACGGCTATCCATGGCTGATCCATCGACTGACTTACCGTCGTACCAACCGAAATATGCATGTTCGTGGATACAAAGAAGAGGGGACGATCACAACGGCCTTTGATATGACAGTGCTCAACAACATCGACCGGTATGACCTTGTGATTGACACAATTGATCGCCTTCCCGAGACGGGGAGTCGAGGTGTATACCTCAAGCAGTTGATGGAGGAAAAACTCATCCAGCACCGGCAATACATCAATGAGCACGGTGTGGATATGCCAGAAGTTCGTGACTGGAAGTGGCCAGGACAATCAGCCAAAGGCGCTTAGTTTCTAAGATTGGTCGGTTTGCAAGCTATTCCCCTGATCTTGAAGGGCAAGACGCAGTATGGCAACTGCTTTTGGACCCAGGCCATGGAGACTGAGAAGTTTGGCGTCGCTCAAGCTGGCTACTTGTTCGAGGGTGAAGTAGCCTTGTTGATGCAGGGCTCTTGTGGCGGGTTTGCCAATTGATGAGGGAAATGGAGTGTTATTGTGCTTCAGATTTGTGGGCTTCTATGATGACTCATTGTCTACTGATGTTTTGAACGCACTACAATCAATCCAGCTACGAAAGAGGCAGCAGAAATTAATGCAAGGATCGATATGGCAATAGGCTGGTATAGCTTACCAAGGCCAGTGCTAGGTGCGGTCGGCACTATCGCAAACCCAACAGGGTCTTTGATGATGCCGTTTGCTAGGCCGTCCGTATCGAGTGCGCCGCCATCGGTGATGCTATAGGTAACGATAGTCTTCGTCACTCCACCTATGACTCGGGTGCTAAAAACTGCACCCGGAACAGTCATATATGTATCCGTCGTCGGGTTATAGTGGCGCAAGACAGATTTGCTCGTACTGTACTCATTGTCATAGATGACTGTTACTTGGGTCGTTGATCCGGCGGTCGGGCAGTATGCATCAAATGATGTCATCGTGCTGAGCTGCTGTACGAGTCCCGCATCAGACTTGAGGCTCTGTGCATCGACAGCAGTTGGGTTTGCCACGGTACAGCCAGAACTATTGGGCAATTCGATCGTAGACCATACGTTACTGGAATTTTGGACAGAAGCCACTCGAGCCTGGTATGAGTCGGCGGTGTTGTCTCCGTTCGCATCTCCGTTGTTTGGTACGACCGGGTCTACAAATCCGCTCATATTACGTAAAGCAGGGTATCCGGCATTGACTCGCCAAGTATTGGTGAAGTCCCACGAGACGTGGTTGAGTGGGGCATTTGTTGAGTTGTTCTTAAAGTATGACGGAGTGGCATTGGATGCATTTACAGCGGTACAGTTTCCCGATCCTTCATCGAATGATGCACAGGTGCGAGAATATGCATTACTTCCATTTGATCTGTACTGATCGTGATACACATTTGAGCGAGTGGAATTCCAGCTGTTAGTAGTAACATAGAAACTCGCAAACATTCCGCCCGTTGTAGCTCCATCTCCATCAATCAACGTGGCAGAAAATGAATTATTCGTGGCTCCACGATAGGATAGTCCAATCAGGCCGCCAAGATAGTTTGATGTGCCAACGATATGCATCACTCCAGAGCTATAGGTGTTGCGAACAGTTCCGGAGTACAGGATACCTACTGCACCGCCGACAAAGACGCCAGCTTCATTTATGGTCCCATCGAAGTAGCTATTCGAAAGTACTTCAGCGGTAGGGGTAGAGATATTCCCCATATATCCGACCAGACCACCGGTGTATCCTCCGCCGTTTATAGTGCCGGAATATGACGATCCATCGATGGTTGTTCCACCCGCACTTCCGCCTACGAGACCACCGAGGTAGGCGGCTGATGGTGCGTCGGCAATAGCGATCGTCATCGATGAATGTACATTTGAGAGTTGAGAGTTTTCTGAATAGCCGATAAAGCTTCCTTGGCTACCATTACCGCTCGCTGTTCCTGATGATATGGTGAGATTGCGAATCGTTGCGCCGGTGGCGAATTGGAAAAGTCCCGAGGGAGTGCTAGTGAGGTTTGAGATAGTGTGGTGATCACCTTCAAGTGTTCCGCCAAAGGTACTCACTGAGGTGTATGCCACGCCTGTGCAATCTATGTTTGAGACAAGTTTGTAGTAACCATCCAGATCATCTTGCATTTCCTGGAGTTGGTCGCAGGTAGAGATACGATAAGGATTGATAGAGGTGCCGGCTCCGTATGCCGAGAATGCTGATGCGGTGCCAGTTGGGAGTAGGGCGTATAGAGCTAGTCCTAAGCCCATAGTTAAGACGATTTTTTTAAGATTTCTCAAGACAATCCCTTTCACAACATTCTTATGCTTAGGATTGTACTACACTTTTTAAAGATGATCGCATAGGAGTACTTACTTGAAGGTATATCCATAAGCATTTTGAGTGGTAAACTTGTCGTAGATAGAGTGCCATACTACAGCAAGTAATGATCAGGGAGGGAACTATGGGGCGAGATGATACTAAGTATGCAAAATCAAGTAAGGTGAGCCAACATGGCGGCACTGGTGGTGGATGGTTCCTTGGGTTTGTAGGTACGCTGGTGTATTTTCTCCATTTTCATTCAGGGTCGTTTGAGCTCGTGATGATCGCAATATTCAAGGCTATCTTCTGGCCGGCTTATCTCGTGTACTATCTCCTAAGATTTATGAATATCTAGCAGTTTTCAACCCAAGGGCTCAGTCTCTTCCTTTGGCCAAGCATCAGCGGTAATGAGTTGTATGGTGGTGGCTTAGTTTCAGCTTACGGGCCTCTCCCATGTACAGGCCACAAAACACCAGGACTATCCCCAATAGAGTGGTTGCGGCCGGACGCTCAGCTAAGATAATCATCGAGGCAATAGCGCCAACAGTTGGATCCAGGTATTGAAGGGGGCTTATTTGTTCCCCTTTGATTCTGGCAAGTCCCCAATGATAGAGATACATGGCGATGACACTTGCAAATAAGAGATTGTATCCAAGGGCAAAAGCACCAAGAGTGCTCATCTGTATATGAGCGATACTCGGAAGCTCATGCACAATAAATGGTGCAAGCATAATTGCGCCAATGGCCGACCTAATGGCCGAAATTTGCAGGGTTGGAACCTTCTTCAGCACGGGCTTGATGAGGATGGTTCCAATAACATCCGTTACCACCGCCAAAATAATCAAAATGTTCCCCAGTAAGCTACCGCGGGTTCCGCTCTGCCCGACCAAAAGTGGTGTACTAACAATTAAAATTGTGCCTGCAAAGCCGGCAACCACACTAAACAATAGCTTGTGGTTGTAACGCTCCTTGAGAAACTTAATCGAGCAGAAGTACAGCATCAGGGGTGCAAGCAGGTATATGAGCGAAGCATTCAAGCCACCCGTTAGCATGACACCTTTATAGAAGAGAGCGGCGTTTAGGCCATAGCCAAAAAGCGTAGCAACTGTAATTCTCATCCATAACCGAGAAGGTACTTTTTTCCAGTTCTTGCGTGCCAGGAATAAGAAAACAATCGCACCAACTAAGAACTTTAAAAAGATGAGCGAGAATAGGGGAAATAACGCCAGGCTTTTCTCTATCAATGGAGTATTTAGTCCCCATATCGTAAAGGCTGTAGCGCAGGCTAAAATTGGTCCTAATTTTGTATTTTTTTGTATTTTTTTCACTTGTCATAGTATACAGCAAAGCATAAAAGCTTTGGCTAAGCATAAAGGATGTGAAGGGGTATCGCGTAGCCTAGCAGAAGCTAGGCGGCTAGAGATCTTCAATGATCAAAAGTAATCATTTTAGAAGCATCTGTTCGATGCGAGTGATATCCAGGAATCCATGTTCGATGACATATTGCTGAATGACTCGATCAAAGCCGGTGAGTATGAGTAGTCCAGCCAGGACTAGTAGCACCCCAATAGTGCGTTTGAACCACCCATAGGGATTTGACGCCCACTGAAACCTCACAATAATTTTCTGACCAAATATGCCAACCGTCAGCAGCACCAGGCTGAGTCCAAGGGCGTACGAGGTGATATACAGGAGCCCTTCCGCGAAGTGACCTGGCAGCACGGCCGTCAGTACGAATAAATATACCGGGCTACAGCTCGTGAAGACTGGGCCGAGTGCTAGTCCTATCAGGATAGCCCCGCCGATACCACCTTTCTTAAAGGCGCCCCCGAGAGATCTATTCGACCGCTCGTAAATATGGAATCTTCCGGTGAGCTTATCCCACAAGAGAGGTGCAACGAGCGTTAAGCCAAAGAAAATAATAATACCACCGGATAGGTACCGCCAAAACGAGTCGGGTACCATGATGAGTAATGTGCTGCCTTTGAGAATAAGTGTAAAGACGATGATCGAGACGAAAAGTGATGCCGTCACAATATATGGTTTCTTATGGTCGTTTCCACTGATCGAGCCGCCAATGACCGCCGGGATAATAGGCAAAACGCATGGGGCAAGAGCGGTAAGGATGCCGGCTAGAAATGTAATGAGCAAGAGGGGCATCTAGAGCACGTTCGCCTTAAGTGACTCAAGGGTCGGAGTATTGTAAGCGCTATATTTCTTGAGGAGATTGCCAGAGTCGTCTACCCGCACCAGTGTGGTCTGTATGGTGACGCCATGCTTTTGGCGGAGTGTTTGGTTGGTGTCATAGTCTACCTTTATAATGCTGACATTTGATGGGATAGGGCCGGCTTGGATACTCGCCTCTAGTGCACGACATTGAGGGCACCATGGGGCGTGGAAGAAGAGCACTTTTGTTCCGGTAGTCTTGGCAATCACTTCGGCTGAGTAGTCGATGTATTGCCCGTTTTTGATTGGGGTGGCTGTCGGCTTGGCGGCCGGCCGAGTAGTTGTGGCGGGTGCCTCGGCGGTCGGTTGAGCGGAATTTTCTTCAACAACGGGCGAGCTCGATACCTGGTCGGTATCCGCACTTGTATTCATATAGGCTGACTTTTGAGGGAGCCTCCAGGCGAGCAACAAGAGGCAAAGGAGTATAGCTACGCCAATAATTGTGAGAAGTCTTTTATTCATACGCTCATCATATCAAACAAAAAGACTCCCGAAGAAGTCAAAATAAGTATAAGCGGTATGCAGTGCCATCGTGGCCGATATAGGAACCATGACGCGAAGAATAAATGAAAGACCGCCCGGCGAGGGACGATCTCTCGTCCTCACCGAGCGGTGAAGTGCTGAACGAAGTCAGCGAGGGGTTGCGGCAGCCTCTTCGAGCCACCGTTTGTTCTCATCCAACTGCTTGGCCTCGTCGAGGGGTGTGTTCCCCAGGAGGGTGAGCCCCATTGCGGTGAGTCGCATGATGACGAGATCGAGCGACTTCTGGCCGAAGTTCGTGATCGCAAGCAGGTCGTCGGCCGTCTTCTGGAGCAGCTCGCCGAGCGTGTAGATCTGAGCCCTGAGCAGGCAGTTGCGAGCTCGCTCGAAGCTACTTGCGTTGAACTCACCATCGGCGCAGGCGAGGAGCTCACGGACGTCCAGGCTCAGATCCGCGTCGGTGATGATGAATCGCTCGCGCTCCAAGACGGGGCCTTGTGGTTCATCATGATCGATCTGACCGAGAGCCTGGACATTGCCCTCCAGGCCGAGCTCGGCGATCAGCCTCACGGCGCCTGCTCGGAACGCAGCGAATTGGGCGTCGCTGCCAAAGAGGGAGAAGTTGAATTGGACTTGATTGGGCATGACGCCTCCTGGTGCATCTGTGGGGAAGGCCACAGCCTATGTCTCGATAGAGATAAATATAATTAAAGCATAATTATGCCCTTTGGTCAATAGAATATGAAGGGCAGCCGTGGTATCTATTGGAGCTACGGTTTAGGCAATAGCTCCTACCTAGCTATGAGCGCCTTTGCCACCTCTGAAATATAGCAGCACTTCTACCTTTTATGATCTCGTCAAGATCATAAGTGGCAACTAATTGATTTAACTGACCTCGCAACATGTCCATTCTTTTTGTTGCCTCTATCTTCATCTTTTGACCCTCCTCAAAGCTTCCCAGATGCTGTCTTGCGCTCTGGGATACTATCGCACATCCCCCTTTATCCAAGATATCTTCAATGTAAATCAAGATAAGAATATAGTTATTTCGATCATAATCATCACAGTCGGCCAATTGCTTGAATAGCTCATCACCAAAATCAAGCAAGTTAAAGATATATTGGTAAAGTGGCGCGCTTGCTTGATCCATAATCTGAGTATAGCAAACAAAATCTCCTCAGAATGAGGTATGTAAGGGTGATCGGCATTGGAGTGCAATCGCGAAAACTGCTGGAACTAGATGGTGTCTAATATGATGCCGGTTCCACCCATGTGGAATTCTACGCCGTGGCATGACCGGTCATCAATCATGCATTTTATATCCCCATCATCGCGCGTAGACCCATCCGGTAGTGTGTGCCGAGTAATTAGTCCACCACCCATGTGCGCGTTAAAGAATTCAACCTTGTTACCGACTAGATCAACGGCTCGACTCATACATGGCTTGCATACGGTATTTGGATACCGCTCGTCGTAATACTCCATGTATTGTTCGCAGATTGGGCATTTCTTAGCATTGGCCATAAGCTGAGTATAGCAAAATGATCACCAGGTGAGACTAGGTAAGCATAAGGGTATGGAGGGCCAGGTGGGATTCGAACCCACGACATGCTGCTTAAGAGGCAGCCGCTCTAACCAACTGAGCTACTGGCCCACAAATCTTGGACGGTGAGCGGGATTATCATATCTGATAACAGACATTTTGACAAGATAAGTAAAGTGTTTGTCCCGGCGTTACGTCCCGGGACATGGAGCTTGCGCTCAACGTTTGTGAGTCGGCTCACGGCCAAGCTCAGCGAGGTACTCACGGTAGACACCCGGAGAGGCAGGATGCCAGCCCTCACCTTCACCAACCTCGTGCAAGATGGTGATGTGCTTCTGCATGAGCCGGATTGCAACGCAGCAGACTGCGAGGCTTATGAGGCCTCCGGCAGCTTTGCTTGCCAGCGAGAGCGCCAGGAAGAGGGTGATAGACACCGGAATGAGTCCGTATGCGGTCATCAGGCAGTACGCCACGATGCATTGCACGGGGTAGCACTTGGGTTCTGGCACTGTTGCCCACACGGTGATTTGCACCATGATATAGAGAGCCATGATCGCAAGCCAGAGCGTCACCCAGCCGTGCACCATGTGGAAGTCCAGTGGACTATGGAAGTATGCATCAAGAATCTTTTTTGCATTCATTGGTGTGTCCTTTTTTCGAGTTGAGTGGGTGGGGAGGTGGACTAGTGGTTCTTCTGGGTCGCCATGAAACGGTCAAGCCTCTCTTGGTCCGCAACCGTGGTCGGCGCGTCCTCAAGCTGACGACGGGCACAATCGGCTGAAGTGATGAGCATGAACAGGCCAGCCAGAAGTGAGATGCCTCTCATATCCGGCACTAGTGGGCTGTACCAAATCGCCACGACGAAGAGTGTGGCGAGCGCCCATGAATCTACCAGGAGTAGGTAGGCTTGCAGCTTTTCTCGCAGTAGGCCACTGAAGAGTCGATCGAAGATCGCATCAAGGGCGAAGTAGCAGGACTCAAGCGTGCAGAAGAGGATGATCCAACCCATCCGGCTGTGTGAGGTGAAGATGGTTTTGAGCGCGAAGAGCACAAAATCCAAGTAGTGCATGATGGCTTCCTTTCGGGAGATGGTGGAATTTTGAAAACCGTTTATACTAACATACTAATATGCTTATGTCAACTGTATATAGAGTAAAATGACTAGAGCTTCTTTGGCCTTGGTGCTGGAAGTGCGTCAGCAGTCGAGCGAGCAAGCTCTACCATATAGCTGCGATCGTCCCAGTCGTCTGGCGAAATGACGAAATAGTCTTTTGACCCTGGATAAGCCTGTCCGAGCTCTATGTTCTTGAGGATAGTACGAGCTGACTCAGTGATTTTGAGAAAAAGTCGATCGTCGCAGACAAAAGCTATAACCTTCTCATCGCAGTAGAGGGCATATTCCCCAAACATCTTGCGAGAGCGAATAGCGCCTGCACTTCCCATTTGTTCAGCTATATAATCAACGGTCTGTTGCTCGCTCGCCATATAGTGGACTCCTTATGAGTAATGGCATAAATGAAATGGTGCGCCCAGAGGGATTCGAACCCCCGACCTTCTGATCCGAAGTCAGACGCTCTATCCAGCTGAGCTATAGGCGCACGCGTGCATATCTAAATGCTCGGCCATTATATCTGGGAACGGTAGTTTTTCCAAGGGGTAGAAATGGTTGCTCGGATAAAAAGCTTGCGCTGGTAAGAATGATCGTGTAATCTTATAAAACTTTGCACCAATACAGACCATAGGGGGTCATGAAATAATGGCACGTCACGGTGGAGCAAGCGGGCACAAGAAGAGCCGGCGTTCGACTGCCAAGGGAGGCAGCGTCAAGGGAGGCAGTCAGAAGACGCCGAAGCAGCTGGCGCAGGCCAAGCGCCAGCAGAACAGGCAGCGCGCTCAGCGCCGCGCCGCCGCCTGATCTCGCTGGCCACTCCTTACCCAGATCCATCTCACGCCCGAAAGGGGTCGAATACATGGCAAAAAGAGGCAAGCCTTCAGGCAGACCTGAGAAGGGACCCGCCAAGGGCGCTCATACAGGTGGCAGATCGAACAGCGCTGGCAAGCGCGTCGCACAGCCCGGAGCAACCTTCGCAGAGCTTTCGGGGCGTCGCCCGTCGGATGACACGCAGCGCAGGAATCGCCGCCGCTAGATCTGCCTTTGGTGCCTGCTAACGGCATCGTCAATAACCCGGTCACCTTTATGGTGGTCGGGTTCGTCATTTTCTGTCCCAATATATGCAGCGTCCTTTACTTATCTCCCACAATGCACGGATAATAGAAGCATTATGTCCAAAGTCACGCCACGCCGCCCCAGCGGTTTTCCCGAATACACGCCCGCCGAACAGATTGTCTTTAACGGTATGCTGGCGACGATCCGACAGTCTTACGAGACAGCTGGATTTGGGCCGATTGAGACACCGGCGCTCGAGCTGGCCGAAGTCCTCCTCGCCAAAGGCGGCGGTGAGACCGAGCAAGAAGTGTTTCGCTTCGAGAAGGGCAGCAAAGACTATGTGATGCACTACGACCTCACAGTGCCGATGGCGCGCTACGTAGCCGAGCACCAAAATGATCTCGTCTTTCCGTTTCGCCGCAGCCAAATCCAGAAGGTGTGGCGCGCTGAGCGTACCCAAAAGGGTCGATCACGCGAATTCTACCAGTGCGATGCCGATGTTATCGGTGAGACTGATGTCGCGATCGATGGTGAGGTCATCGGGCTAGCCGCCGCTACGATCCGAGCGCTCAACGTCGGCGCCTTTACGATCCGTATCAATAACCGCAAACTCTTGACCGGCCTGTACGAAGAGCTGAATGTGACCGATCAATCAACGGCACTCTTGCGCATCATAGATAAGCTAGAGAAGATCGGCGAAGCTACCGTGCGAGAAGAGATGGCGAAGATTGGGCTAGATGGTGAGGCAGCCGATATGCTCCTCAGTATGGCGAAGCTGAGTGGGCCAGTCGATGAGGTATTGTCTAAGCTCCGTGCTTTTGGCGTGACAAACAATACTTATATTCGTGGACTCGAAGAGCTTGAGCGGGCTATCGAAGCGGCGCAAGCGAGCGGTGTGGCTGAGGGTGAGCTGGTCATCGATTGTTCGATTGCTCGTGGTCTCGACTATTACACTTCGACTGTTTTCGAGACGGTCATCAATGACATGCTCGACCTTGGCAGCGTGTGCTCGGGTGGGCGCTACGATGACCTAGCCAGCTACTACACCGATCGCTCGCTACCAGGCGTTGGTATATCGGTCGGCATCACTCGACTCTTTGATGGGCTGAAGTCCCTGGGCAGACTAGACCTGTCTCGTCAGTCCACGAGTCAAGCGATCGTTCTGGCGCTGGACGAGTCAGCTTGGGGCGCAGTGGGTGAGCTAGGCGTGAAGCTCCGTGCGGCTGGCGTGCCGTGTGAGCTGGCGCTAGCCGACACGAAGCCGGCCAAGGTCTTTGCTCGAGCCGACAAGCTGAATATTCCATACGTACTCATCATCGGTGAAAAGGAACGAGCTGCTGGAACTGTGGCTATCAAGGATATGCGGTCGGGTGAGCAGACCGATCTAGGTGTGTCTGAAGTACTCAAAAAGCTGTCCAATTAGACTCTTGTAGACACGATGCTCATGCTTGAAAGGATAGAAAAAACATTGTATTTTACTGAATACGTTTAGTACCTCGAGCGAAAGGCTCAGAATGACCAGTACGGAACCGATGCAAGCGCAAGATAGGAGCGATGTCGTCTGCCCAGGCTGCGTCAGGATCGTGGAGTACGGAGAGCACGGCATCCACGTGTCGTCTATCAGCATCTTCACGCCTATGCCTGCAGTGGTTCAGATCCACGATGTCCCGTCACCCCCGCTCGGTGAGGAGATGACCTTCCACAATGGCAGATGCCTCTGGCGATGGCTGGTACGCAACGAGCGCATCCAGAACTCCTTCGCTGAGTGGCTGGAGAGCGAGAAGCTCTATCTCGTGGTTGTGCAGGGGACCTCCAGCTGGTTCTCTGGCATGGAGGTCGTACGACTCATGAGTAGACGCGATCTTGTGGTGCATCTAAAGGGTCGCGTCCGTGAGCCTGATGGCACCGAGCGACCAATGAACGAAGCCGAGAAGGCGTGGGTGTCTGAGCTCTAGGGCACGGCGCCTAAAGACCACAGCTAGATGTCAGCCGTCCCAGACTCACTTGAGTTTGGGACGGCTTCTCGTATATTTCGGCTTGTAAGATGTAAACTGAATGGTATGAAACATGATACTTACGAACGCAAGCTAAAGTCTGGTGCCCGGCTGGTTGTTATTGATGTACCCGGCTCGCCGATTTTTGAGCTGGAGACGGTAGTGAATAGCGGGTATCGCTATAGCGACAGGGCTACATTCGAGCTACCGCACTAGAGAAACTCGTCGCAAACTTTGGGGTATAGCGCTCATGCTTTGTATGAGTGGTAAAATAGGTAAACATGATTCGCTTAGAAAATATCCGTTTTGAATACGGTCATACTCCTATTATTGACTCGATTAGCTTCTCGATCGGGCCGGGCGACCGCATTGGCCTCATCGGGCCGAATGGAGCTGGGAAGTCGACACTCTTGCGATTGCTCGTCGGCGAGATCCAGCCGACCGATGGTGTGATCGACCGGACGCGTGACATTGTCGGCTTTATGCCGCAGGAGCTCAGCATATGGCATGAACTGACGGCACAAGAGTGTATCGAGCAGCTGACTGGTGTCGCGCAAGCGTATCGGGATCTCGACGCAGCAACTGAAAACATGGCCGAAGATGATACAGTCTATAATGAAGCGCTCGAACGGCTTGAGTCGCTGGGTGCGTATTCGCAGGAAGAACGCCTGCCACGAGCACTCCGTGAAGTCGGACTGGCGCCAAATCTTCTGGAGCGAAAAGTCGGGGAGCTCAGCGGTGGACAGCAGACGAAGCTTGCTCTAGCCGCCGTACTTGTTGCTCAATACGATGTCTTCCTCCTCGACGAACCGACGAACAACCTTGATTTGGCTGGCATCGATATCCTTGAAAAATTCATCCGTGACTCAAAAGCCGGATTCCTCATTATTTCCCACGATCGCCGGTTCCTCAAAGACACCATGAACAAGATGGTGATACTCAAAGCGCAAGCCGGTGGTATGGATTTCTTCGGTGGTGGTTTTGCCGACTGGCGTTTGCACGAAGAACGTGGGCGGGCTGCGCAAGAACGTGCCTACGCAGTCCAGCAGAATCAGCTCGACGCACTTGAGACCGCCCGTGCAAGTGCTATGAGCCAGAGTGTGCGGACCGATCGTGGTGAGAAAGCACAACGAGATAATGACAAATTAGCCACAAATAAGAAGAACGAAAATGCCGGAACTACACTAGCTCGAAAATCCAAAGCCATCCAAACCAGACTCGATAGGATTGAAGAGATCGAGCGACCGGACGAGGTGATGGATCTCAAGGTACTCTTCCCGATTACGAAGAACCGTCCAGGCGGCGATATGGCGACGCTCGAGGGAGCGGTGATTGACTATGGCCGGCGCGAGATGGGGCCGTACGATCTGCGCATCGGCGGTGATGATCGCATCGCAGTAGTCGGACCGAACGGCGAAGGTAAGTCGACACTGGTCCATATCTTGATTGGCGAGCTGGAGCTGAAGAAAGGCTCGCGAGAAGTCGCCGAGTCTACGCGCATCGGCTTCATCGCCCAGCAACCAGAATTTGCCGACCCTGAAGATACACTCGTAGATAATGTTGCTCGACTAGCAAAGGTTGATCAGACTAAGGCTTCGACCGAACTGGCGCGCTTTGGCATTCCGCGCGAAGCCCAGCTGGTGAAAGCCGCGCGTGTTAGTCCGGGCCAGCGTGGTAAGGCGTTCCTCGCCGTGCACGCCTTGCGGGCGACAAACCTCCTCATCCTCGATGAGCCGACCAACCATCTCGAAGTTGCTGCCAGTGAAGCGCTTGGGAAAGCCCTCGCGACCTATCCGGGCACACTTCTCGTCGTCAGTCACGACCGGGAGTTCTTGCGCGAGATTAATATTAATCGCTATGTCGTCGTCGAGAATGGGCGAGTGCTTGATGAAAAGGCTTCTCGAAAATACGCCATTCAACATCATCTTATTGAAGACCCCGAAAAGAACTAGCTATGGCCAAGCAGTTTAGTCGCCAGATCGAAGACTTTGTCTGCGGACATTGTGGTGGGGAAGTGACCGGGAATGGATATACCAATCACTGCCCTGATTGTCTGTGGTCGAAGCATGTGGATGTCAATCCTGGAGACCGGGCTTCAACCTGCGGTGCGCTCATGGAACCTATCCGGGTGACCGAGAAAAGCGGGGAATACATCATTACTCATCGCTGTCAGGATTGTGCGCATATCAAGCCTAATCGGACGAGCGATGACGATGATTTTAATCGAGTGGTAGAGTTGGCTCGGCGCTAGCCTTTATTTCTCCTGCGAAGGTGGACATCATTTTCTATTGGGTCGATAGAGCCAGTCTATGAGTTCCAGTCTTCAGACTGGTAGGCTGCGACAACCATGGCACAGACGGGCTTGTCACCACACGCGGCTCCCTGAACGACCATCTCGATCTCCGACCATCCATTCGGGTTGGGGCGACGCTCCATCATGCTCGTAAGTGTCTTGTAGATATCCTTTTCGACCTGGTCCTCAGACTCTCCTTCGTGCTCGACGAAGAGCCCTTTGCCCGTGACACTGTCTTTTACCCAGCCAATCCCAGCCCATGCCTGGCGGTGTCGGCGACTTTCGCGCTGTTGTGCCATCACGACATAGAGCTTGTTTCCAAAGTGACCTTCGTCGTAATTGGGCTTTTCCAAAACGATATTTGTATCTGGTGGGATGATTGATGAGAGGTAAATGAGGTTTTGGTCAGCTATACCGCAATCTTGCAAACAAGCATCAAAAGCGGCTAATTCAGTTTCTTCTGTAGCGGATGATTTTGTGATGTGGATATTCATAATATCTCTTATTTTTACCACACCTGTTCTCGATGGTATACATTGACAAATATGGTGATATGTAGTATAATTCACGGGTATAGCACCTACTATTCAGGGAGTAACCCATGAAAAAGCTCGCCGAAGGGCTGTTCTGGTGGGGTGTCACGATCGTGACGCTCTTCATCCTGGACGACCTCGTTTTTGGCCCGCTTTTCTGGGCCCTTTCAATTCGCAATAAACCACTCTCAACGGCTTTGGCCTTTGTTGCGAGTTGGTGTTTTGGCATCTGGCTGATCGATGCAGGAGTGCGCGATAATCCTTCGAAGCTTGCTTCGTGGTTTTTGAACCGTCTCATGCTCGAACGCAAGAATGGCCACATCTCTGTTCGTGAAGATTCGATCAAAAAACAGGCTGCTTCGAGTATCGGGGCAGTACTGGTAACGCCGCTCATCGGCGCTGTGATTCCAGTACTTCTACTGGACAAGCGGCGACGCATGACCGGCACATCGCTACGTATCCATGCCTTTGGGCTGACGGCACTCTACGCTGTCGAATTCGCCCTCCTACACGGTGGGTATGGCATCGGTGGTCTCGTTCGCGTGATCACTGGCGCAATCTTCTAGACACCTCTCGAGCTCAACAAAAGGACAGATCATGAATTCAACTGAATATGATGCAGCTGCGCTGTACCGCGCGCTGTGGGATGAAGCCCAAACGGGCCCACAGATCGAAGGGATCTCCGAAGACGAGGCTCGAGCCGCGTTGGGGGACCCTCGTACGATCACAACCCTCGCCCCTGATGGGGTGACACTCCTCCCGGCCTTTGTTCCGATGGAGTACGCCGGGTGGTATAACCCACCCTTCTACCGGTCGATCGAAGCCGACGTCGTGCTGTACTATGCGGCGCCTCCCGGTCCGATCAATCCGTTTGGACTCCGAAGCCAGCTCATCGACCGCTTCGCCGGCAAGTCACTGGTCGTCTTCTGTGATCACCTCGCAGAAGAAACTCGTCTCTACGACCTTGCGCTCATCCTCGCGGTGGCTACCGACATGGCTTCCAGTGTGAAGCTGGGCGAAGGACCGAATGGCGTGGCTTCGCTGACTCAGTTCGCCGGCCCGGTTCGCATCAAGCGTCGCACCGGTGTTCCGGACACTGAGAACCAGAGCTTTGCTCTGGCAGTTGCCATGAGCCAGACAGAGAAGTATCTGAACCGCGATCAGGCAGCTCGTACATTGAGCAAGCCGGTGAGCGATCAGGACTTCGAGCAGATTTGGGACTTCTATCCCGAGTCGTTCCGTCAGGCCAGTGAGGGGCACCCCCTCGTCCAGAGTTTCACTCGAGAAGAGCTTCGCGCTCTGCTCGATGCTTCCGACTCGATTGCCGCCGTAAGTGTGGCTGACGGTCGGATCGTCTCTCTCGCGTTCCTGAGCCCGCTGCAGTCATGCCCCTGGCTGAATGTCGCGGACTACGAGAAGAACTACCCCGTCGAAACCAAGACGGGTAACGTTGTCCACATGCCGACTGTTGTCACCGACCAGGCCTACCGAGGTCAGGACATGACGACGCTCGTTTTCAGGCAACTTGTGGGTTGTGTGTCGGATTCCGGCAACGACCTCATCTTCCTCGGTGAGTGCAATGACTTCACGGTCGGAATCATCCCCGTGTTGGCTGACGCATTCTTCGCTGGCAAGGAGAGTCGCATGACTCTGGACTGGCAGCAGATTGCTGTCTACCACTACGGTGCATTTCGATGCACCGTTCCGGCTTAAGCTCTAGGGCTTAAGCTGATCCGACTGCGCCTTCGGGCGTAGTCGGTATTTCAATAACTTGTCACTCGGTTTGAGGGAATTCTTATACAAGCGCAGGCCATCGATGCCTAGATCTTGCTCAAAGTTGATGTACTTGTATCCAAATTGATAGCCGTATTGAGCCATCGTATAGAACAGGCGATTGAATATTCCCGGGTAAGTATAGTTAACCTTCATAAAATGACATGTGAGATAGTCATCTTCTGGACCAGAGGGTTCGAACATTGTGACACCTTCGATTTTACCGTCTAAGAAAAGTCCGAGAACAATTTGATTCTTGAGGTCTTTGTGGAAGTACGCGTATCTGCGTATCGCGATCTTTTCGAACTGATAGCGAGAATCAGGGATGCGATCGCTAGCCTTTTGCCAAGCTGGCCAGTGATCTAGAAAGAGCTGTCTTAACTCATTGTTGGTAAGGGGCCGCACTTCTACGTCCCTGCCTTCGAGGGCTCGCTCAAATTGCGAAAGGCGTCGCCTCTGCCAAGAGAACTGCCGACCCTCGAGAAGTGCCTGTTCAGATGTGTTGTAGATATAGTCATTTTGGTCGATATCTTCGCTGAACGTAAGCCTTGCAGGGTCGAGATATCCTATAACGCTGTCAGGCACAAAGCCAAACTCAAACTTTGCATCACTACCCTCAAGGAGTGAGAAGAGCTCGTCGATTACCTCGCTCGCATTTTCGCCGCCCAAAACTGAATAGTTTGTAATCTGCGTAATATAATCAGGCAGTTTAATAATCAGGCAGTCTTTATACAGTGCAAACTCCACCGTTTCATTTGTATCCCAACTCAAGAGACTCGTGAAATTAAAATCAGAGTAGGGTTTGAACCTTCTAGTATATGAACGTATTTTTTCTTGCTCATGAATAGATATGAGACGAAAGTTGTGATGGATATCAAAAGACATATGGATGGTTATTGAGTAAGATTGGTATAGTGAACTTTATACTGTAATGCTAAAACTACTTACATATGCCCCAACTATAGCAGTAATGCTAGTCATCTCGGTACTACTTTTTGTAAATGCCGGTAAAGATAACGCTAAGCGTAGCTTTGCGATGACTTCTATAGCGATTACATTATGGATTTCATCGCTTGGGCTGGCCGATACTACAACAAATGCAGATTCGGCACTCTACTTCGTGAGACAAGCGATTTTTATCGCAAATTTGATCCCTATATTTTTCTTGGCATTCAGTCTCTTCTTCGGTAAGGATTTCCTGACCCATAACATGATCCCCAGACTCGTCCTGATATCGGTTCTGCCAGTTACTCTTGCTTTGCTCTCGTTCTCTGATCAAATGGTAAGTGTGGTAAAAGTTGAAGAGTTTGGGGCGACAATCCAGCAATCAGGATATCTCTATTCAATACACAGTGCGACAAGCTTGTTGTTTTTCTGTGCTGCCTTCGGTGTGATGTTATACAAGCGTAAGCGTACAGACGGTGTAACACGAAATCAAATCCAATTCATTCTGGCAGGAGCAGGTACGGCGTACATCGCCAATCTTTTTTCGGGCACAATTCTCTCACAATCTAGCTCACAGGGCCCAGCAATTCTGTTTGGTACGGTCTCTATCGTTGTGTTCGCCGCCGTTGTTTCGTTTGCTATTATACGAGGCCGCTTGTTTGATGTTCGATTGGCGACCGTCCGTGTGGTGACATTCCTGTTGTCTGTGGGCTTTCTGGCTGCGCTTTACGGATTCATTGCGTTCAGCGTAGCCGAGCAATTCTTTTTCAAGACCATTTTCGTCACACAATTTTCTCAGCAGTTATTTAACACTGTACTGGCGGTTATACTAGCGTTTACTTTTCCGTGGATACGTAGATTCTTTGAGCGTGCAACCGATAGGGTATTCTATCGTGATCGATATGACCCGCAGGTAGTAATATCGGATATCGGGCGCGTTTTGGCCTCTGATATTCAATTGGAATCTCTCTCAAAGAAAGTGGTAAGAATACTTGAGGAGAAGATGAGGGTCGGCGGGACAAACATTGTGGTACTTGGTTATGAAAAAGAGCAGGGAGATGAAAAAGAAGGCTCTGGGAAGCCACAAATTTTCTTCCAAACCTATAGAGAGAAAAAACAGCATGCCTATAAGATCGAAGATATATCTACGTTGCGTTTGCCGGTGACTGTTGCTGACGAGTTAGCTGCAAGTAATGAAAGAGACATGTTAGAACGTCATAATATCCGTGTGGCACTCTCACTTCGCACAAAAGAAGAGTTTACGGGGTACCTTTTCTTGGGAGACAAGCGAAGCGGTGATATCTATAGCGACCAAGACATTCAGACCCTCCGCATTATCGCTAACGAGCTGGCAGTCGCCATTCAGAATGCTCGATCGTACCAAGAGATCCAGCTGTTTAACGAAACACTCCGCGAGAAGATCCGGCAGGCGACGAAGGACCTCACTCATGCCAATAAAGAGCTTAAGGCTCTGGATAAGGCCAAGGATGAGTTTATCTCCATGGCTTCGCATCAGCTGCGAACGCCGCTCACGGCCGTCCGTGGGTACACCTCGATGGTGATGGATGGTGACTTCGGTAAAGTGACCGGTGAACAGAAAGATACGCTCAAGCAGTCCTTTGATGCGGCTACGCGTATGACGCGTTTGGTCGATGACCTGCTCAATGTCTCGCGCATCCAGTCCGGTAAGTTCCGTCTCGAACGAGCTGAAGTTGATCTCAATAAGATTTTGCCCGAAGAGCTAGGGTTGATCGAAACAACTGCTACGGCTAAGAATGTAAAGGTGACCTACCATGCACCAAAAGACCCGGTGCCACTTTTGATGATCGACGAAGGCAAGACGCGCCAGTGCCTCATGAATCTCATGGACAATGCGATCTATTACTCATCCACCACGCCGTCAGGTGGAAAGGTTGATGTTTATCTCGAAGCCGACAAGGATAATGTGTCCTTCCGTGTGGTCGATAATGGTATCGGTGTACCAAAGGATCAGCAGGCCAAGCTCTTCAAAAAGTTCTATCGCGCGCCAAATGCTCAGAAGACTCGACCAGATGGTACGGGCCTCGGGCTCTTCCTCGTGGGTAAGGTGGTTCGTGATCAGGCAGGGAAGATTATCTTCGAGAGTACCGAGGGCAAGGGCTCGACTTTTGGCTTCTCGCTCCCTATTAAGGCGGCTGGCGAAGGTCTCAACCCCGAGAAGGACGCTGAAGCACAGGTAGCTACAAAGGCATAATGCTAACGCTCTCCAGGTAATTCCAGGTACAATATATCTATGACTCTCGCAAAAGATTCCAATGCCGATGTAATCGTTGTCGAGGATGACCCGTTCATTTCTCGCATGTATCAGGTGAAGCTCTCCAAAGCTGGCTACCATATCTTGATGGGCGCAAATGGCAAGGAGGGCGTGAAGCTAATAAACGACAATCACCCCAAGCTCGTCCTGATGGATATCAATATGCCGGAGATGTCTGGTATTGAAGCCATCCAAGAACTCAAACGCCAAGGCTATGACTTTAGTAAGACCGCAGTCGTATTCCTGACCAACTCGAATAATCCGAACGACATTGAGCAAGTTGGGGCGCTCGGTGGGGAATATATTGTGAAAGCTGACCAGACTCCGCGGGGCGTTCTAGAATTGATTCAACGTAAACTAGGGCAAGTGTCTTCGTAGTAGCCATTGTGCTTGTGCTACCGCACCAGGTAAACTAGCTATATGCAGCTCATCGATGTCGCACTCTTCTTACTGATGTTCGCAGTCTGCTACGCAGTGCTGGCGCTCTTTGTGAAGATAGTGCATCTTATCACTAAAGATCACTCGCATACCTATCGGATCGCTGTAATTGTCTTCTCCCTGCTCTTCGCGAGTATGGTGACTTACAATAATCTCGGACGTAGCGGACCGAAGAAGTATCCGAAGATCTTACAGAGTCTCTCGACGAGCTCACCATCGCCCACAGTTACACCAACGATTACACCAACACTAACACCGGAAGCAACCACCACTCCATGAAGCAACTCAAACCACTCGAAGATCTCATCGTCCGCGGCAAGCGGGTTTTTCTCCGTGTCGACTTTAACGTACCGATCGACAATGGCAAGGTGGGTGACGAGCTCCGCATTGCTGCTGCTATCCCGACGATCAATTACTTGATCCGTCAGGGCGCAATCGTCATCTTAGCGAGTCACCTCGGGCGGCCGGACGGAAAGCCGACCGAAAAATACTCACTCGAGCCGGTAGCGATCGTACTGTCGGAGCTGCTCAAGCGTGAGGTGTTCTTTATGCACGACTGCGTCGGTGAGAAGGTGAAGGCAAAAGTCATGGAGCTCAAGCCAGGCCAGGTTGCCCTCCTCGAAAACCTCCGCTTTCATGCCGAGGAAGAGGAGAATGACCAACAGTTTGCCAAGGAGCTGGCGAGTCTTGGTGAGGTCTATATCAATGATGCTTTTGCGGTGGCGCACCGGGGTCATGCCTCTGTTGTCGGTATCCCAAAGTACTTGCCGCACGCTGCAGGTAAGCTCATCCAGGGTGAAGTCGCCCGGCTCACAGGGCTCCTGACGACGCCAGCTCACCCCTTTGTCGCTATCATAGGTGGCGCCAAGATCTCCGACAAGATCGACTTTATGCACAGTCTTCTCGAGAAGGTCGACACCCTCATCATCGGTGGTGCGATGGCAAATACCTTCCTGGCTGCGCAGGGTCATGCCATGGGCAAGAGTGTGCTCGACAAGGCTGGCTTCGAGATCGCTATGGAGATTATGAAGATCGCCGAGCGCAAACACATTCACGTCGTATTGCCAGTTGACGTAGTTGTCGCAAACAAGCCGGAAGCTGGTGAAAAGTCACGCACGGTCATGGTCGGACAGCTGGACGAGAACGACATGGCACTCGATGTTGGACCGATGACAAGTACATCGATCAATGCTGCATTGCATGGCGCCAAAACGATCTTCTGGAACGGTACACTTGGATTCACGGAGGTAAAAGCCTTCTCATCCGGTAGCCTGCATCTTGCTAAGCAGATCGCGAGCATGAAAGCCCTCTCAGTAATCGGCGGCGGAGACACGGCCGGGTTTGTCGATGGCATCGGAATGCACGATGACTTTGGATTTATCTCTACTGGCGGCGGTGCTGCCCTCGAGCTCCTTGCCGGCAAAGAGCTCGCTGCCCTCAAGCCACTCTACAAATAGGTTGCATACAAAAAACCAGTCTATGAGACTGGTTTTTTGTATGCGTGATCGGGCTAGATATTAAAGGCAGGAGAGCCGGCTGATTGACTGCTGTTTGGCATGCTGTTGGCTGCCGAACTGACCGGGGCTGCCTGCTGCTGGGGAGCTACTGGCTGGATCGGAGCCACGGTAGGGCTGGGTGCTGGCGGTGCGTGCAACTCATTGGCTGACGGCGATGGGTAGAGGGTCGTGTTGTGAATAGCCTGAGCTGGTACGGGCTGTGGGATGGCCGGTGGCTGAGGCGGAGCGACTGGTGCTACCGGGGGAGCCGGGGCAATCGAGGGTTGGGGAACTGGTGCCGGAGCTGGCGATGACGCAATAGGCTGCTGAGGGAGCGGCTGTGTGGCAACTGGGGCTGGCGCCGCTACAGGCGTAGGTGTAGTTACTTGAGGAACGAGTCCTTGATCGGATTCGATCTCAATGAGTCGATTGTACTTGGCGACGCGTTCGCCGCGAGCTGGGGCGCCGAGCTTGATACCAAAGGCACCGATACCAAAGGCGAGGTCAGCCAGCATGATGTCATTCGTCTCGCCGGATCGGTGGGAGATAATGATCTTGAGCCCCAGTGATTGTGCGGCACGAATGGCCTTGAACATATCAGTCATGGTGCCAGCTTGGTTGGGCTTAATAATAACTGCACCAATGAGCTTCTGTTCGGCGAGCACTCGGATGCGCTCGGCATCGGTGGCGGTCGAGTCGTCACCGACGACAAAAAACTTCTTGCTCGGCTGACCGGCGAGATACTTGAGCCCTTCGATGTCCTGTTCGGCGAACGGATCTTCGACTGATAGGAGCGGATACTTCTGGTCCCAGGCCATGTACTGCCCACCGAGCTGCTGCATGTCGTAGGTCTGGCGAGCCAGCGTGTATGTGCCGTTGGTGAAGAAATGGTTGGCGGCGGCATCGAGAGCGATGTCGTAACTGTTGTTAAACTTCGCCTGAAGTTGCTGCATGGCTTCAAGAACCACTTCGCTTGTGGCACCGATGGGAGCCATGGCACCTTCTTCGGAGCTGAGCTGGACAGCAGGCCCGTAGAGGCTTTCAAAGATGGACTGTAGCGTCGATCGAACATCATAGACGAGGGCTGTAGCCAATGACGGGCTAGTTGTCTTTGGGACAATCATGAACTCCTGGAGATCGAGTCCTGGCGCGTGGGCTCCGCCGGCGACTAGGTTCGCATAGAGGCGAGGAAGGGCTGGCTTGGTCTTGAGAAGGTCAGCCACGACCATCCAGACAGGCTGCTTTTGCTCAGCGCAGGAGAGGAGGAAATAGGCGCCGCTCAAGGCAGTGAGAGTCTGGGTGCCGAGACGAGAACGGTCGAGTGTACCATCGAGGGCGGTGATGAGTGAGTCAAAGTCTTCCTGGTGGGAGAGTGGGTAGCCGATAAACTTCGGGCCTATGATGCTGTTGATGATATCAACGCTCTCGCTGACAGCGTGTCCTGCGTAGCTGGCACCTCCATCGAAGATAGCTTTTGCTTCGAGGCCAGATACAGACGTGCCGCTTGGCGCATCAAACTGCCGTACGAGACCGGACTCGGACGACATACGCACGCGAATTGTTGGCTCCCCCCTCGAGTCAAGCACCTGATAAGACTGGATCGAGGCAATACTCATAAGTGCTTAGAATTATAGCATAAGCATATTATTCCGCGGTCTTTTTTTGAGCCACCATTTCCCGCGCTTATAAGGTTCAAAACGCTTGGGTTTAGGCCCTCATTCAGTTACTATAAGAGGTATGAATCTAACGTCAGTAAGCAGGCGACTCAAAGAAAAAGTGAGCCGTGGAGTAAGTGTCGCGCTTCCTTTTGTCCGCCAGTCAGCCAAGTCCGCCACTCATCATGGAGCCCGAGCTGTGAAGGCCGGTACTCGTCATACGGTGGCCGCGGCAAAGCTTGCTCACCATCACGCGGTAGCCCGACCTCATGCGTACTTCTATGAGAAGTGGGCTTGGTACGCTAAGTGGCATAACTGGAAACACCACCAGGCCGCTCACTACAGTGCGCTCGGCGTATATCTCACTATCGTCGCTGTGGTGCTCTTCGCGTCTTATAAAGTCGTATTTGCAGCCGACGTGACCGATAGCTGGGACTTTACGACACCGGGTAATTACTCAATGGATAGTGGTATCGAAGTGAGTGGTACGTCAGCACGATTAAAAGCGCTGGAGTATTCGAGTGACATCAATACCATGGCTCTGTATCACCTCAACGAGTCAAGTGGGGCGAGCGTAACTGATAGCTCAACCAATAGTAATACCGGCACGGCCTCTTCAGCGCCGACATGGGGAACGGGAAATCTTGGTGGCGCAGCTACTCTTAATGGCACAACCCAGAATATCTCTGTTCCTGACTCGTCCAGCCTATCAGTGACCGGTCAGCACACGCTCGAGGGGTGGATCAAGCCTTCTGCTACGTTTAATACCAACGCCAGTCAGAACATGTCGATTCTAGACAAAGGGTCATACAAAGTCGGACTTGATCGTACGAATGGAAAACTCACTTACGAAGCTCAAAATGCGAGCGCAGGTGACGGATGGACTCGGCGACTGGGTGGAGGGTTGAATGGAAGCTGGACGTTCAATCACAACATTAATGCGACCGTCGTCAACTACGGTAATGATATCTATACAACGACTAGTGTTACAACTGGCGATGCCGAAGTGTGGAGGTGGAACGGCACAACGTGGACGATGGTCGGCGGTGATGGCATTAATAATAGTTGGCCGGATAATACATATGAAGATGTACCTACTCTGCAAGTCCTGGGCACCAGCCTCTACGCCGGACTGGGTACTGGCTCAGGAGACGGTGAAGTATGGTCATGCTCACTAGCATCAAATTGTACTTCCTGGTCTAAGGTGGGTGGAGATGGAGTAGGTCCAAGTGCTGCTATGGATGCAATTATGTCCATGACAGTCCATAATGGATCGCTCTATATTGGGACTGGTAAGGGAGCTTCGGATGCCTATGTATGGAAATATAACGGCGGCACTTCTTGGACACAAATAGGCGGATTGAGCCTCAACAGTAGCTGGGGAGCCGGATATGAGAACGTTCGTTCACTCACATCTGATGGTACAAATCTCTATGCAGGACTAGGCGACACTGCGACAGAAGCCGAAGTGTGGAGATGGAATGGCACCGCATGGTCGCAGATCGGTGGCGATGGTATAGCTAGTAGCTGGAACACCACCTACGAGACAGTCTCCTCGATGACGGCTTTCGGCGGTAATGTGTATGCAGGGCTAGGCACGAGTACTGGCGACGGTGAGGTATGGCGTTATAACGGCACAACCTGGACGCAGATAGGTGGTGACGCGATCGGTAGCAGCTGGACAGCTCAAGATGTCCGAGCACTCATTAACGACGGCACGAGCCTATACGTAGGGTTAAATCTAGGGAATACGCAGATCTGGAGATACACCGGCACAACCTGGACTAATATTGCCAGCAACGCGAATGGTCACTTCTCATCTATCGTGACAGGTCTCGCTATCGCCACGAACGGTAAAATATACGCGTCAGGCTATACCTCTGGTCAGTCTGGGCATGTGTATGAGTGGAGCGGTTCGGGTAACTGGGTACAGATAGGTGGTCACTTTATCAACGATAGTTGGGGTGGTAATCCAATTGGATCGGTTCAATCCAGTACTACCTGGAATGGAAAGCTCTACGTTGGATTGTCATCGACAACCACAACGACTGCTCTGGTGTATGAATATGATGGCACGAACGCTGTTCGAGTGGGGGGTGAAGGACTGAAGGGAAGTTGGGCAATCAACTCATATCGAGGCGTGCCATCGATGACTACATATAAAGGTGAGCTCTATGTTGGCTTGAATGGAACTAACAGTGACGGCGAAGTATGGAAATACAACGGATCGACATGGACGAAAGTCGGAGGGGACTCGGTCAACTCGAGCTGGAGTACGGCATATGATTCTATTTCAAGTATGGCCGTCATCGGCGGAGAGCTGGTCATTGGCGGAGGTACCAATGGAGTCGGTTATGGTTCGGTATGGCGCTGGAATGGGTCAACCTGGACCCTTGCAGGATCAGCTGGTGTGGGTGGTGCCTGGGCTTCAGCACGAAATATTGCTTCTATGGCAGTGTATAAGAACGAGCTCTATGTCGGCGTAGAGCTCTTAAACTCACCTGGTTTTGGCGCGGTATTCAAGTGGAACGGAGGAACGAGCTGGACTCAAGTTGGCGGAGGCGCTAACTTAAATGGGAGTTGGACAGGGAGTAACTCAGATGCAGTTCCGACACTTGCCGTGTACGACGGGGGGTTATACGCAGGAGTAGCAGAGCTAGGTACTTTGAATAGCTCTGCTTGGAAATATGATGGTACAAGCTGGACTAAGGTCGGTGGTGGCGGATTGAATGGCAGTTGGCAAGACGGTACTTACAATCGCCCGAGCTCTATGGCGATATACAACGGTGAGTTGTATATGGGCTCTGGTACGACAACCCCAGGTAACGGTGATGTGTGGCGATATAACGGTACGACATGGTCGCAAAGTGCTGGTGATGGTCTAAATTCTAGTTGGGCAGGAGGCACAGTAGAGGTTGTGAATACCCTGAGCGTGTATAAGGGCAAGCTTTATGCAGGCACAGGTAACAGCGGGAACGTTGATGCCAATGTATGGTCCCTTGGTAATAACACCTATGCAGAGTCAACTACTACAAGCTTCTCAAATAGCTGGCATCATTTCGCAGTGTCAAATAATGGTTCGACGGTCAAGGTGTTTATTGACGGCCAAGAAGAGGCATCGGTTTCTGGGTCGACTGCTCTGGACTCAGCTCGACCTTTGTTGATAGGCTCCAGTTTTGGGAGTATTCAGGCGGGTGGTAGCCAGGGTTATTTTGCGGGATCACTCGATGAGCTACGTATAAGTAATACGGCCCGTACAAGCTTTTCCACTAAACCATATGCTGATACGTATCAATTGGTCTCACTGGGTTCGGCTGCACGTACGAGTGGCATCAGAGGCTGGGAAAGTTTTGTATCCAACCAGACTTTGAATGGCGGGACCCTTAACTATCGCCTGAGCGATGATGGCGGAACGAGCTGGAAATATTGGAATGGCTCGGTTTGGTCCGTTTCCAGTGCGGTGACTGACGCTAGCTCAGGTACGGTGGTATCCTCTCATATTGCGACATTTCCGGTAACCTTCCAGGGTATTAAATGGCAAGCGGTGCTGAAGGGTGACGGTACCCAGCAGGTGACTCTCAACTCGGTGCAACTCGGTGCTAATCTTGATAGCGCGGAACCCGACACGAATGCTAGCGCAATAGTAGCTAAGAAAGCATCCGGGGGCTCGACGGTTGCGAGCAATGCTTGGACGAATGGCTCTTCGCCATACTTCTCATGGACAGCCGCTACCGACTCTGGAGCTGGTATTTATGGGTATTGTCTCTATCTCGGTTCAACTGCTAGTGCAAACCCCGCCACAACCAAAGGCCTCTTGGGCACGAGTGCAGCCAGTACTGGCACAAACTGTCCATTCGTAGTGACAGCAGCAAATCTCGATACAGCGGTATCGGGCTATATGTCGAGCCCACTGACCAGCTCATCGGCCCCATACTATCTCAATGTGAAGGCGATAGATAAAGCAGGTAATATCTTCGGTACTTCAGCACAATTCCAATTCCGCTTCGACAATACTCCACCAAGTAATCCTGGATTTATATCAGCGCCATCAAGCTTCCTAAATAGTAAGGTAGCTACTTTGACCTGGGATGCTTCCGGTGGACAGTCTGCCTCAGATGCGAACTCTGGCGTTAGTGGGCTACAATATCGCATTGGCTCCGGTGGAACCTGGTATGGTGATAGCCATAGCGGTACCGGTGATGCAAATGACTTGCTCGTGAACGATGGAAATTATACTACGGCAAATCCGCCTGACTACGACAATCTGAACGATGGAGTCAACACAGTGTACTTCCGCACTTGGGATGCAGCAGGTAATGTGTCGACAAATTTTGTGACGGCAGCACTGAAGATCAACACTACAGGTGCGCCAACCGAACCACAGAATGTGGTAGCTACCCCGACTACAAATACGACCAACTCATTCGCGTTCAACTGGGACGCGCCATCGACCTTTAATACTACGACTGGTAACACAGACAAGCTGAGCTACTGTTACACCGTGAACACTACTCCAACCGTGAACAACTGTACGTTTACGCCACAAGGTGAGACCTTTGTGACAGCCCGTCCATTCGCGACGCAGCCGGGATCAAACACCTTTTACGTGGTCGCCAAGGATGACTTTGGTGCGATCAACTATTCGAGCTACACATCAGCAACATTCACCGCCAACACTTCCGCACCTGGCATGCCAACGAATGCGGATGTCGTCGATGTATCGGTAAAGGCGACGAATAACTGGCGTCTCGCGATTACGTGGGACGAGCCCGGCCTGACTGGTGCTGGTATTGCCAACTATCGCATCATGCGATCGACTGACAATCTGAGCTTCACGCAGACAGGTGTGAGCACGAGTACATCATTTGTCGACTCGGGACTCAGCCAGCAGACCTACTTCTATAAGGTGAAGGCTTGTGATAGTGCCAACAACTGTGGCGCCGAGAGTACGACGGTATCATTGTTGCCGACCGGTAAGTTTACCTCGCCAGCCGAGCAGACGTCGGAAGTAGTGGTGAGCGATATTACAACCAAGCGAGCGCGGATCGCTTGGACGACTGACCGTGCATCAGATAGTAAGGTGCAAATCGGCACAGCCAGTGGTGAATATAGTGCTTCTGAGATAGGTAACTCCAACCAAGTCAGCAGCCATACGCTAGATCTTGATAATCTCGCTGCCGGCACGACCTATTATTTTGTTGCTAAGTGGACGGACCTCGATGGAAATACTGGTACGAGTCAGGAGTATACCTTTACTACCTCGCCGGCTCCAGTGCTCAAGGAAGTGGTCAATATCTCGACAGGCCTTGCTTCAAGCACATTACAATTTACCGTGAAGGGCGCGGCTAAGGTCGAGCTCCAGTACGGCAAGACTGATTCTTTTGGCGGTGTGAAGACGATCAATACTTCTCTAGCTGAGTCGACCTATACCACATTGCTCGATGGCCTCGAGGATGGTGCCAAGTACTTCTACCGTCTTATCATGCAAGACTCTGAAGGTGGAAAGTACGAGAGCAGTATCTTTAGCTTTACGACGCCACTGCGCCCACGCATCAGCGATGTCACTTTTGAGCCAGTAGAGGGCGAGCCGACCAGCACCCAAAAGGTCAACTGGAAGACAAACGTACCCACTACGAGCCAGATCTCATACGGCAAGACCGGTGCTGCAAAAGTGGAGATCGTAGAGTCAGCCATGGTGACCGAACATACAGTTACTATTCGTGGCCTCGCCGACAACAGCGAATACGAACTCATTGCGCTGGGTCGAGATACGTCAGGCAATGTGGCTCGGTCTGATCTGCAGACTTTCCGCACGGCTCTGGATACTCGCCCGCCGAAGATTAGTGAGCTCGTAGTGGAGAGTACAATTCGTGGTACTGGAAGTGAGGCAAAGGGACAGCTGGTCGTTTCGTGGAAGACTGACGAGCCATCAACGAGCCAAGTTGCCTTTGGTGTTGGCTCGAGCGATCAGGGAATCCAGAGCCAGACTACCGAGGATGCCGTCATGACTACTGACCATTTGGTGATCGTCTCTGACTTGTCTCCGGGCCGACCGTATGCTGTGCGGGCGTCATCAAACGACAATGCACGTAACAATGCCAAATCTGACGTGCAGACAGTTTTGATCGGCCGCGCTTCTGACTCGATCTTGTCAATCATCTTTAACGCTCTACAACAAATGTTTGGGTTTGTGAGTAAGTAATGACTACGACGAATCTCATCGAAGCCAAGGGTCTCCACAAGGAGTTTGTCTTGCCAAATGAAACGGTGGTTGCCCTCAAAGATGTAAGTTTTGTGGTGCCAAAAAACTCCTTTAATGTCATCTACGGACCATCTGGTAGCGGGAAGTCGACAATGCTAAATATACTGACTGGTTTGGAAGTTCCTACGGGAGGTACGATTACTGTCGCTGGCGTGGACCTTTACAGCCATAATGCCGATGAGCGTGCCAACTTTCGAGCTCGTACATTGGGGATGGTCTATCAGACAAACTACTGGGTGAATAGCCTTACGGTACTCGAAAATGTTTCGATGCCACTCTTCCTTGCGGGCTACACGAAGCGTAAGTCGGCCAAGTATGCAATGGAAGCATTAGAAATGGTGGGAATGGAGAAATTCCAGCACCAGCATCCGACATTACTCTCGGGTGGTCAGCAGCAACGAGTCTCGATGGCTAGGGCCTTGGTAGCCGACCCAGAACTCATAGTAGCCGACGAGCCGACCGGTAATCTTGATACAAAAAATGGTGACCTCATTATGAATCTATTATCCGACCTCAAGAATACACACGGCAAGACGATCATCCTCGTGACTCATAATCTTGAGTACCTCCCACTCAGCGATAACCGCTTACGATTAAAGGACGGGGCAGTAGATGCTTCTGTGCAAGATGCAAGTAACTTTGCTGATGTCGAGGCGCTGCGCCGTCAGTATGCATCAGCCGTAAGGTCAGATGTTGATACGGCTCGACCGACATCATCGGGCCCTCACATTGATGGAGTCAAGAAACGATGAGCGAACAAATCATACCTCGCAAGAGTCTTAGCCCGCGCACACCAAGTGGCAAAAAGTACATTCGCCCGTCAGTAATCCTGCTTATGAGCTTCAAAAATCTTTTCTTCAAAAAGCTCCGCACCTCTCTGACGATTTTGGGTGTAGTGATTGGGATAGGTGCAATCGTCTTCCTCGTTTCGCTTGGTCTCGGCCTTCAGCGCGTCGTATCGCAGCAAGTGATCGGCTCACAATCAGTCAAAGCGATCGATGTGAACTCATCCAAGCCGCGTTTAATACGTATTAATGATGAGGCTATTAGTAAGTTTCGTAAGCTAGGTCACGTCGAGAGTATCGCAAAGACTTTTTCATTCCCTGGCAAGTCTAGCTTCAAGGGCGCAACAATAGACACCGTGATATACGGATCCGACGAGGCTTACCTGGAACTGGGCTCATTTAAGGTATCGGCCGGACGTAATAAGATAGAAAATGAATCAGAGATAATCATCAACAATACGCTTCTCAGCACGCTTGGCATCAAGGATGCCGAGAAAGCCCTGAGGCAACAAATTACGGTCATCGTACCGGCAGAGAGTACGGCCGATCAACTGAAGTCAGACTTCAGACGAGAGCTTACCATTGTTGGCGTAGTGGATAATGGAAGCTCAGCCGAAGTGACTACTTCTGATAAGGTTTTCATCCAAGCCGGGATGACTTCCTATAGCCAAGCAAAAGTAATCACCGACAACAAAGATGCTGTTCCGGCTGTTCGCAAGCAGCTCGAAGCCCTCGGCTTCACGACGACATCGCCAATCGACACACTAGATCAGATCAACCAAGTCTTCACACTCTTGAATCTGCTCCTGGCTGGCTTTGGCGGTATCGGTATGGTTATTGCTGTCCTCGGCATGTTTAACACACTGACCATCTCTCTCTTGGAGCGTACTAAAGAGATTGGATTGCTGGTATCTCTCGGTGCTCGCAAACGTGATATCCGTCGGCTCTTCCTTATTGAGGCACTTGCCTTGTCTCTTATCGGTGCAGTGCTTGGTCTCGTCTTGGCTTGGGTAACAGGTGCGAGTATCAACACATTTCTTGCTACGCTCGCCAAGTCTAAGGGTGTCGAAAATCTTTTCACAATTTTCTACATACCGTTTTGGCTGGTCGCAGCCGTCTTGCTCTTTACGGTGATTATTGGATTGATGGTAGTGACATTCCCGGCGCGACGAGCTTCGCGAGTGAACCCAATTGATGCATTGAGACACGAATAGGCGAAACGTGGTGAAGACGAGCTCTCAACCGGATAAGAAACCACACTTTGCATTTCCAAAGTCCTTTTTTTGGGGCTCCGCCACTAGCTCTCATCAGGTAGAGGGCGGCCAAGATAATAACTGGACGACGTGGGAAAAAGAGCACGCCGGAGAACTATCACGGGGGTCGCAAAAGGCGTTTGATACTCCATCGGTGCATTGGTACAGGATGAAAGATCAGGCACTCGATCCGGCCAACTACATCTCGGGCCAGGCGGTCGATCACTACAATCGGTTTCGTGAAGATTTTGATATTGCTCAAGATCTCAAACACACCATGCATCGATTTTCGCTGGAGTGGAGTCGCATCGAGCCCCAGCCGGGACAGTATGATGAAGCCGCATTGACTCATTATCGGGAAGTTATCCGGGCGTTGCACTCACGCAATATTGAGCCAATGGTGACGCTCTTCCATTTTTCGTTGCCTAAATGGGTTGAGGCACGAGGCGGCTGGACCTCGGCAGAGACCCTCAAGTCTTGGCGCAACTATGTCTCAAAAGTCGTCGATGCCCTTGGAGATGATGTGACATATTGGTGCACAGTGAATGAGCCAGAAGTATTCTCAACCTTCTCGTATGCCTTAGGGTTTTGGCCCCCGCAACAACGTAGTTTTCTAAAAGCCGCACGATCATATGCCTCGCTCCTGCCTCGCGCCCATATCGATGCATACCACATTATTAAGCGACACAATCCCAAGGCACAGGTAGGGGCGGCCAAGAACAATATGTGGTATCAAGCGACCGGACGGTTTGTATCGCCGATCCTCGAGAGACTTGCTGTGTGGTGGGGGAATCATGTCTTCCTCGACAAGATCAAAAAGTATCAAGATTTTGTTGGTATCAATTATTACTTCAAATACAATCTCAAGGGTTTTGGAGGTGAGATTGATCAACAGAATCCCTCTGAAATTGGCTGGGGACTTCACCCGGAAGGACTTGCTGTTATCTTGCAAGATCTACATAAGCGCTACGCCAAGCCGGTGATCGTGACGGAGTGTGGCCTAGCTGACTCAACCGACGAGCTACGCACATGGTATCTCAAAGAAATCTTACGTGCCGTACACCGAGCAATGGAGGCTGGCGTGCAGGTGCAGGGCTTCTTGTACTGGTCGCTCTTGGATAATTTCGAGTGGGACAAGGGCTTCTGGCCGCAGTTTGGCCTTGTATCGGTCGATCGCAAGACGCAGAAGCGTACGATTCGTCCGAGTGCGCGGGAGTATGCCAAGATCATTGCTGCCAATGGTCTCGACTAAATACTGAGTAAAAATGCGAAGTGGTCGCAGCGAGAGAACTCGCTGCGACCACAAGTGGGTCAGGTCAGACCGGGGATGGACGGGTACTTGCCGTGCCGGCGAGCACGCATCAGCAGGATGCCGCCGATGAGCAGGATGCCGGCAAGCGTGAGCGTCAGTGTGCTCATGACGCCGGTGACGGCGAGCTTCTCTTCGGGCGGCTTCGGCTGGTTCTGCGGCGGCGCCACCGCGGCGGCGGTCGTCGTCGTGCTGGCCACCGTGGTGGTGGTGCTCGGCGGTGCCGTCGTCGTGCTCGTGGTCACGACCGTCTGCTTGGCAGTGGTGGTCGTGGCAGGAGCAGTGGTGGACGTCGTGGTCGTGGCCGGTGCAGCCGTAGTCGTCGAGCTCGGCGGAGGCTGTGTGGTCTCCGGCGGGCAGGTCGTCGTGGGCGGTTCGGTCGGCGGCGGAGGGCATGGCTTGTCGCCACCTCCACCACCTCGATTGGCGCCGTAGGCCGTGACGTCTCCTTCGGAGTCGTCCGATTCATCATCGGCGCTGTCCTCGTGATCGGAGTCGTCCCTCGGATGGCACCTCTCGCCGCCACCACCTCGGATGAGGCTGGACGACAGCGTCGAGGCGCCGGCGGAAGTGCCGGAGCTGAACACGCCGGCGATGAAGATGCCGATGACGGCGATGAAGAGCGTGAGGATCACGGCTCGACGTCGTCTCTGGGTGGGTGGGGTGTGTCCTCGTCTCAGAGATCCCATGTGGGACCTCCTTTCTGTATTGGTGCGGGTGGTGGCAGATCTGCCGATTAACCTGGAAATGATACCATCATAGTCGCTTTTAGTCAATATATTACGACACCTACTTGAGCAAAAGCCAAAAGTTTGGTAGGATAAACCAGCTCACCACTCCTGTGACGGGAGAAAATTCAGTATAATAACAAGACATGGTCCCGTCGTCTAACGGTTAGGACACCAGATTTTCAATCTGGTAACCAGGGTTCAACTCCCTGCGGGATCACCATAATAAAGACCCGAGTCGATGACTCGGGTCTTTATTATGGTGTGGTCCGTATGCTTACTTACAGCGCTTATGCTAAAATCTATGCAAGAAGGTGAAGTGGTGAAAGAAAGAACAAGACAAACCCACATCGTACGAGGCTTGCTGTTTGCGCTGGCCTTGTGGTTGTGTGCGCCATTTACGGCCTTCGCTGCATCAGATCCAGACTTCACCGGCGGAAGTGCTGTTGTGGGCTATAGCGGATCGGCTGCACCAATTACGGATCTACAGGTGACTGGTACCGGTAACCCAACAGTGCCAGTCAAGCTCCGCGTGACGAGCGGGAGTCTTGCCATGACAACAACTACTGGCCTGACCTTTACAGGGTCACCGACTGGTTCGACGCTTCAGTTTAGCGGCAGTATGACAAGTGTGAATACTGCGCTAGCGACGCTCCAGTATACCCGCAGCGGTACTGGTACAGATACGCTTGAGGCATCGATGGTGAATCCCGGCGAAGTCTTCTTCACGGACAACGGCCATCTCTACGAATACGTGTCTTATACGGCTAATTGGCAGAATGCAAAGACAAACGCTGAAAGCCGTACGAAATATGGTGCGACAGGGTATCTCACGACAATTACGTCACAAGCTGAGAATGACTTTGTGGCAGCTCGTTTGCTCAATGCTGGCTGGATGGGGGCAAGTGACGTCACGACCGAAGGTGACTGGAAGTGGGTGACAGGGCCAGAATCCACTACTTCATTCTGGTCTGGTGCTAGTAATGGGAGCGCGGTGAGCGGGCGGTATGCTAACTGGGGGACAGGAGAGCCTAACGACTCGGGTGGTGAAGACTGTGGTCAGTTTTTGACAGGTGGCTCAGGCAAGTGGAATGATCTGCCTTGCGCCAGCATGACGCTCCCCGGCTATGTGGCTGAGTATGGGAGTGTGAGCTCACCGATTGATATCCCGACGAAGAATGTATCGATTACAACTCAAGCTGCAAATAGCTATCCGAATGCTCCAACCTCGTTCACGCCAACAAACGTGACCGATGGGAGCTGGATCAACGCGACGGCACCTACTCTGGCTTTCTCGATCACCGACCCAGACTCTGGAAATACGGCAGCCTATCGCATTCAGGTCGATGATACAGCCAACTTTTCTTCTCCGGTGATTGATTATATGTCTGGTACAAAGTCGCAAGGTTCATTTAACTTTGTGGTCGGACAAGCTGCTGGGGCAGGTACGAGCGGAGTGGGCGCTTATACGGTCGGTTCGTCAGGGCAGACGCTCGGTCAAGGCTCGTATTACTGGCGCGTGAAGGCAATCGATAATCTTGGTGCAGAGTCGAGCTATGCAGTAGCAAACTCTGGTGCAGTAGCATTTCGTGTCGATACCACCGCTCCGACTCGACCCGGCACTCCGGATACTCAGACGCCTACCACTGATACAACCCCGTCCTGGACATGGACGGCGAGTGCTGATGCTGGTGCGGGTCTCGCGGCGCAGCCATATGCTTTTCAGTACTCAACTGATCCGACTTTTGGAACCTATACCGAGATAGCGAATATATCGTCTGCCAACTATACGCAGGGCAGTGCTCTCGCTGATGGCACCTGGTATGCTCGCGTAACGGCTCGAGATACGCTAGGTCATGTCGCGAGCTCGTTGAGCAATGGGAGCGTACTCATAGATACGACAGCACCAACTCTGCCGAGTGTGCCGCTCAACACAACTGCGGCAAGCAATAATACACCCACGTGGACATGGACGGCGAGTGCTGATGCGGGTGCGGGACTGGCCAGCTTCCCATACATGATCGAGTGGTCGCGTGATCAAGATTTTCTCGGTACTACATACACCGAGGTAACGGCTACGAATGCATTTACGCACACTACGCAGCTGGCAGATGGATTCTGGTACATCCGTGTAAAAGCGCGAGACAGTCAGGGGAACGTCACGCCCTATACGGCTGCCCGCAGCATCAAGATCGATACTGCAGTACCTGTAGTGCCGACCCAGCCTAGCTTTGGCAGTCGCCCGACGAGCTTCTTGCCGGCAGTCGTGCCAGCACCTATCGTGAACGCGCTCCAGCCGGCGACTCCAGCTGTCGTGCAATTACAAAACACCGCAACTGCACAACAGATCAGCTTGCAGCCGGGACAAAGCCTGGCGATCACGGTGAATGGTGAGGATTATAACGTTGTGCTCAAGGAGCTTGGATCAGACTATGCTGTCTTGCGAATCCCCGGGACCACACAGGATGTGAGGATACGACTGAGCCAAGACAATACCTATGATATGAATGGTGACGGGCAGTCGGACTTGCAGATCAAGCTCCAGTCGATCAGTAGTGGCTTTGCACAGATGCTCGCTACGCCACTCATAGCAGCAGAGAGCAAAGCAGTGCTCGTACAGGCGAGTATGTCGTGGGCGATGCCAATCTGGTTTGCAGTGACTGTACTTTCTCTCATTGCGCTCTGGTGGATTGTGTCGAGTCGTCAACACGCGGGACAGAAAAGATCTCACTAAAAAGCTTTGATGCAATGCGGTCATGCCGGCATAATGATCTTATCTCTCGCTTGAGAGTAGAGGCTGGAATTTACACCTTCAGGGCGAGATGATTGGAGAAATGTGAGCATACTGGCTTGGATTAAGAAGCTTGTTCTTAGCACTCGAGATCAGCCCACGCATCGCGCTTGCTTGGGAGGGGTTGTTATGTTACTGAGTCACAGTAGACGAACATTGTTCGCAAAAGGTTAGGGCTTGGCAGCTCTCGCAGACCAATACAAGTCGATTGCAGGCTACATCAGCGCAATTAATAAATCGACTCGTTTTGCCGGTGCAGTGCACACACTCGCCGATGTCGACTGACTTGTCGCTAAATCGCTGGGCCATGCGTCCATCGAAGATGTGGAGTGATCCTTCCCACAGTCCATCGTCGCCGTACTTTTCACCATACTTTACGACGCCGCCGTCCATTTGATAGACGTCAGTGAAGCCGCGATTCTTCATCAGGACGCTGAGCTCCTCACAGCGGACACCGCCCGTGCAGTAGGTCACGACTGGACGGTCTTTGATGTCGTCATATTTGTTGCTGTCGAGCTCGCGGATAAAGTCGGCTGTTGTGCGGGTATCGGGGACGACAGCGCCTTTGAACTTGCCGACCGATGCTTCGTAGGCATTGCGCCCGTCAAAGAATACGACTTCATCACCTTTTTCGGCAACGAGCTGGTGGACTTGCTCGGGCTTGAGATGCGTGCCGGTACCGATGACACCATGTTCATTGACCTTGATCTCATCTGGCGCACCAAAGGCGACCAGCTCGTCTCGGACCTTAACGCTCAGGCGTGGGAAGTCGTCGCCAGTGCCATCACTCCATTTGTATGTAATGTTTTTAAATAATACCGATCGATTCATCTCACGTTTGTATTCTAGAACGCTTTCCATCTCGCCGCCCAGCGTGCCGTTGATGCCGTGTGGGCTAATGATGATGCGACCTTTGAGTCCGAGGCGAGTGCATAGCTCGCGCTGCCAGCGCATGGTCATGACTGGATCGGTGACGGGTATGAATTTGTAGTAGAGGATAACTTTATTCATGAATAGTTTGACCATTATATCGTACTTGTGGAAATCCTAGCATTCTTTTCATCTCATTCTCAGGATAGTTCGGTACAATAGACTGATGCCTCTTTCTACGGCAAAGCCAAACCGCATGCTGCATTTGGATCTCCTCAGGGGGATTTTCTTATGTGTCATTATTATTGATCACCTACAGTTTTTTCCAGGTTTCTTCGATATCTTCACCGGTCGGGGATATCTCTGGGCTTCGGCGGCCGAGGGATTTTTCTTTTTGTCCGGTATTTTGCTCGGACTGGTGCGTGGTCGTCGCGAACTAGTATTGCCGTTTCGTGAGGTTGTACGCAAGTTGTGGATACGAGCTGGGCGATTATATCTATGGAATGTGTTGTTGACGCTGATCTTTACTGCGCTGGCCTTTTTCTTCGCCGGCAGCGCAGGCGTGAAGCCGGGGCTGATCACGAGCACAAACGTGCAGGCGATTCTCAAGGAGGCATTTACGCTCCAATATACCTATGGCTGGGCGGACTTCCTGCAATACTATGCGATTTTCCTTTTTGTGAGTCCACTCGTGATATGGCTCTTGCGCCGAGGATATTGGTGGCTGGTCGTGTTTCTCAGTATTGGTACTTGGTATGTTGGCGGGTCAAGCTTTTACCTCAGCTGGCAGCTACTCTTTTTCTTTGGCGCTATATTCGGCTTTTATGTCGATGAGATCCATACTATGTTCAAGGGTCTCAAAACGCGGACGCAACACACCCTCGTAGGCATCACTGCTGGCTTAGCTGTCATTTCATTTGTCGTGAGCTATATTACGATCCTTGGGTCATCCTATGTGCGTAATCGTCCGGGTTCCGGTCTCAGTCGTTTGTTACCGCTAGATCGGTTAGAAGCATTTAATCATTTTGTTTCAGCTGGTTTTGATAAGACTTCATTGGGGGTGGGTCGGATCATTATATTTTTCGTTTGGTTTTTTACCCTGTATTTTTTGGTAAAACGATTTGAGCCGTACCGGCAACTAGGCAGATTTGGTCGGGGATTGATCCGTTTCGGTCAAAATTCCCTATATGTGTATATTATGCATAGCTTTGTGTTGTTTTTCTTAAATCTGGCGTTGCCGCACGGCAACAATATCATTGTAAATGCCTCTATCGACTGCGGTGTGATTTTCTTTATATATGTCTGCCTACATCGCAGATGGCTGTTTCGGATTATTCCTCGCTAATATACTAAGACGGAACTTATATAGACAAAGATGATATAATATGTTATTATACTCTTGATCTGTGGCGCCCGCTACATACGCACCCCAAGGGAGAACCAAGATGATTCGCAAACGATTGCTCTGGCTGCCACTCGTGGTGGCTCTGGCCTTCGTGGCCACCGCCTGCCCCGGTCAGTCCGGCAGCGGCGGGACGACCGGCACTACCCCGACGACCATCGTGTCGTCGAATGGCTGTGTCGGCCCGACCGTCATTCCGCTCTTCGGAGACTCAAACGGCACGCAGCTGCCGCAGTACATGAACCCCGCCGGCTACCAAGTGGCCAGCAAGGCGTATGGCGGTTCGGCCTTCACCGAGCAGGCTCGTGCGAACTACTTCGCACAGTCCGGTAACGATCTGCCGACCATCGTCAGCCGCGTCCACGAGTACCTGACGGCCTGTCCGCTTCCAGCGGGCGTGGTCATTCAGGGCAGTACGAACGACTGGGGCAATCAGGTCGACAGCACTGCGGTCATCGCCGCCGTCTCCGACCTGAACGTCTACTTGACGAGCCTCGGCGTGAAGACCTTCTGGGTCAGCATGCACCCGGTGCCGCACAACGGCTCGTGGAATGCTCCTCAGCTGGCCAACATGGCGGCCTACAACTCGTGGCTGCTCACGCCGGGCAACGTCAACGGAACGGTCATCGATTCGGCTCTTCCGCTCCAGGATTCCGGTGACGTGGGCTGGCTCAAGCCTGCCTACTACGCCTACGAGTCCATCTTCAGTGTCGATCCCCGACATGTCAGCCCGAATGGCTACATCGCCTGGGTCGATCCCATCACGAGTGCGATCTCGATCGTGCTCAACACCTAGCACCCCATCCAGGGGTGCGCCGGGTGGTTTCAGACCTCGTCTGGAACCACCCGTTCTACTTTTAGTCACAAAAAAAGAGCCCGAGAGGGCTCTTTTTAGAGGCAGTAACTAGGCTGTATCAATAGAGCTATCGCGTCATTCGGTGGTCGTATAGCTGACTAAAAAGATGAAGTGCCCCACCGAAGTGGGGCACAAGTGTGACGGAGAGTCAGGAGGCACGAACGATGCCGTGCTGGCGCAGGCGTCGGTTTTCGAGTCGTCGAAAAAAGAGTGCCCGCTCGATCCACAGATCGCTGCCGAGTGGGTTGACCAGGATGCCGACAAATCCGCAGCGTTCAGCCGCGAGTACATCGGCATTGAGCTTGTCGCCGATCATCGCGGCAGTGCGTGGTGCAGGACTGCCGAGGAGCGCTTGCAGGAGCGAGTAGAAGGCACGTTGGGGCTTGTGTGGTCGCTTGACGAAGCGATTGATGCGTTGCGGCTGACACAGAATCGCGTTGTATTGTTCTCTGAGATTGTCGCGATTTTTGGTGGAATTGGTCGCGAAGGCGATCCTGAAGCCGAAGGCGATTAGGTTACGCAAGAGCTCGTCGATCTTCTGATCGAATTCATCGCAATGCATGAGGCCGAGTGTGTTGTCGACGTCGAAGCACAAGATGCGCACGCCGCTCTCCCAGAGCGCTTTGTAATCGATCTCGTGGATGTTCGTGTGGATGTGGCTGGGCTTGATTCGCCGGTTAGGCATGGGCTCTCCAGTGGGTGCTGCAGGGGTACTAATGACTGCTGTCAAAATCTTGGGTTACTTTAGTACATTATCACTCTGTAGTCAATAATAGATTACGTGTGAGCGTGCGGTGCTGTAGTAATGTTTTATCGTTCAAAGCCTTTATGCTATTCCAGATAGTGGGGTATTATATAAGGAAGGATGAAGAGCGCACACTCATTGCGATCAAAGTGGCCATATATTGCTGTGGCTGTATTAGCGGCGCTTCTCATTGCTGTAAAGCTGAACGCCCATCAGCCTACTTCGCAGGCAGCGAGCTCAGAAGAACCATACTCGATCTTTATCGTCTCTGGGCAGTCAAACGCGTCTGGTGTAGCTTCTCAGAAATCTCAGTTGGATGCAGGTGAGGGTATGTTTGGTCAGCATCATCCAGGCGATGATGTCACAAAGTTTTGGTGGGCGGGCGCTGACGGGAATGGTGATCCTACCGCAGCAGTACTCTTCCCAATCTTTGGTGATATAGCTCCGATGGGCTGGGCGGACTCAGGCCAAGGCTTGCCAAACCCTACTGTCAATAAACTCCGTGATACGATCAATGACTTCCAGACTACCAACTTACTTGGATCAGAATTTGGCATCGCTCGAACACTCTATGACCAAGGGCGGACCAAGGTTATTGTCTTGAAGGTCGCCTATGGTTTCCAGACGCTCGCACAATCGAATAGCCCCGCGGTGCCATTCGATTGGAACGTCAATTCACAGAACAAGAGCTATGACCGTCTAAAGTCGGAGTTCAAGCTCCTCACGGATTTATTGCGTAGTCGGGGCGAAAAGTACACGGTGGATGGGTTTTTGTGGATGCAGGGTGAGACCGATACGCTGCAAGAGTCATATACGTCTGTTTATCAACAGAATCTCACCGACCTCTTCACAAAGCTACGTACTGATCTAGAATTGCAGCCCTCTGCCCACATGGTGATTGGCAAGACTGGATTTCGGCAGTGTATGAATACCTCATGGCCATTTAATGGGGATGCTTGTGGCTACCCCTATGCTCGCTCGTTGGACCCTTTCGTGTACGAGCCGCTGAACTATGACTTGCTCGGCTATTCAGACTTCAACTTTCAGCTAAATCATATCGATCGCATTAATCGTGTGCGGGCCGCTCAGCAGACTGTAGCCGATACACTCACGGCAGCTGGTAATCCTGTAGATATCTTTGATACCGAGGATTTGATTCGCGGCAATGACCATATCCACATGATGGCCAAGGGGCAGGTAGAGCTCGGACGTAGATTTGTAAATATGTACAAGCTGCCAGCCAGATTTACAGGGAGCCGTGCTGATGACTATGACCAGGACGGCAAAAATAATTCACAAGAGGACACGGGTCGTGGGTTTAGCTGCCCTCTGACTGTGAACAGCCAGATAGTTCAAACGGCGGGAAATGGTAACCTGGGTGACGACGATTCTGATTGCGATGGGTATCCAGATTATCTTGATAACACACCTAATCCAGGGAGCGGGCTATGAAGTCGTCTCGCATACATAGCTTCATGACTCGCTCCGGGGCACAATGGCAGGCATTTAAGAAAACACACCCAATTGGGCGGGCCACGGACCAGTATAAAGAGGTCATTGTTGTCTTCCTCGCTACACTCCTCATAGTCTATGTAGGGATGCGCCTGGCAGTTCCAACAGCAAAACAGCCGCCGAGTCAGAATGGCACACAGCGCGCTACGATTACGGTAGATGATGTATACGATGTTGTCGGTCATGATGATACTTCGGCCGATCCAGGAGCCACGACTACCTGGAGGAAGAGCATCAACATCTCTGACAACTCACAGGCCTTGGATGGTGAGGTAATTGAGGAGATATCTCCAGATCAGAAGCTCTCAGGAGATTTGACGGTCCCGACCGGATGGACGGCGGAGTATTCTACAGACTTCAGTACGGTGCCGGCCGGAAGTCGCACCTGGACGGCTTATGCACCCGGGAACGCAATTCCTCTGGCGACTCGTGAAGCAATTACGTTCTTTAAGCTCAAGCCACCTCGTACAAACGGGTTCCAGCCAGCTCGTTCGGCAACGGCGCTCCCTCGTCCGCTCCAGCAAACTCAACTGACAACAAATAACCAGCCGCCATCTATGCCGGTGGTATATAACAATCGAGTGTATACAGTACTAAAGTCCCAGAGGGGCGGAGCCGGTGTTAATATGCTTGATTGCTATGATTTATCAACAAAGGCTCGCTGTACGACCATGTCCTTTCCGACGTATTTTTCTACCACGGTTGGCGCATTAGGGGCGGGATCACGCAACCTAAATACTGCGGCAAATATGGAAATCGTCTTAGATGATGGGGCATATGGTAATGCTGGTCGCATATATGTGCCAGGACAAAGTGGCAACAATTATGGGGTGATCTGTGCAGACTTGGAGACGTTGCAAAACTGCGGATTTACCGTAATGGGGTCAGCTACTGCACCAGCTGGCGCAAACCCATCACTCGTGTCTGGCTTTACTCAGCAGGCAGGTAAGATCTATGGAGATGCAGCTGATATCGATCAAACGTATCAAACGGTAGTTTGTTTTGACATGCAGACAGACGCCATTTGTTCTGGATATACAGCCTCTACCACCGGCAGCAACCCAACGTATAAGATTTCGGAACATGCTTCGCAATACGAGTCACCTGGTACGCATGTAATAAGTGGTACCAAGATGTACTGGCTCATGAACTATCGTATTAACAATGACAATCTCTTCAATCCGTTCTTGCAAGAGTGGGAGACGCAGCGTAGCTTTGGGACGGTTCTGGCGTGCTTTGATGTAGTTGCCCGAACGCCGTGCTCGGGCTGGCCGATTAGCGGTGGGTACAGTATATGGCCGCAAAAGTATTATGATGGTCTACCCTTGGAGCGTCCGAGTACGGTATACATCTGGAAGAATGGTGCCGATCAAGCCGTATGCTATTTGGTGGTAAATGGAGCCGAAAGCTTCACGCTGGCCAATTACTGCTTCAATCTTGTTGATGGTTCGCAGCTCGGTAGTGTGCCGGGCATTCTTGGCAATCCTCAGCCCACGATTGGGGCAACTTGGTTCATGTCACCAAACGTCACCACGATGACAGTAAATGGGCATCTGCGCTCGTACTTTGCATATCGCCTCAGCGAAGGTGCCACCAAAGGGGGTACGGCGTGCTTTGACTGGACGACTCAAGCTACCTGCGAGCAGTGGCCTCCTATCAAATATGGATGGGGGATCAATGGCGGCTTTGGCGGCGATGAAGGGTACTATTCTGATGGTGCGTGTCTGTATGCTTCTGGGCGATCGGGCTATATATGGTCGATGGACCCTGATCTCGGAGAGGTGCCGTGTCGTAATGCACGGAATGTATCGACTGTAACAGCCGGATCTATTTCGGGGAGTTATTGTGACGGTCAGACACATACTGCCGCCTGGAATAAAGTACGGGTGCTGTATGGCCAGCGTAGGGATTTTGAGTCATTGAACGTGACAGTCAAAAATACCAGTGGCGCCACGCTGATTGCAGCAACGAATATCCGGGAGACCGGAGAGCTCGATATTAGTGGTATCTCGGTTGTTGATAACCCATCGCTGGTGTTTGAGATGAATGGACGTACCTATAGCGGCTCACCTTGGGGAACGTCCCAACTACCACAACTAAGTGTGTCTGTTGGCGGGGAAGATGTGCAGTATTGTTATTCGACGGTGGATCGTGGGTACTGTAATGCAACGCAAATCAGGACAAAGTCCACGGCCCTCTTCAAGTCAGAGGATGATACCTATTTTGATGACTCAGACTCCATTATTCCCATCACTCAGCCAGATAATGTGCAGTGTTTTATGGACTTGCAAACCTCACTCACGGCAAACAAATCCACCGTTGCAAACGGCGAAAGCGTGACATATACGATAAATGTCACGAACAAGGCAAACCCTGATGCCGACGGTAGAGGAACGGCCTACTTTCCAATTGTAGCCTTCACGGTTCCGGTTGGGATGGAGAATGTGACGATTCAGAATGGAACATATAGCCCGGTAACTCGGTTGGCAATCTTCAATCCATCGGCAATCACCGGCAAGGCTACACAGACACGTACGGTCACATTCCGCACGCCTCAACTTCTGGCTGCACTCACCAAGCCGGCTATTTATCTTGCTGCAACAACCCAAGTGCAACTGCCCACCACGGCGTATGCCCAGGTCGTAGGCGATAGGGACAACGCAGATAATTTAGCAAACAACAATAGTGTCGTATGGAACAAGGTCACTCCCGATCCTCCCGGCACCACCCCAACTCCAGCGCCAACCTCGACACCAGATCCAGAGCTCATGACTGATGTTGAGACTCCAAGCCCATCCCCAACCACTTCCCCTGATGGTTCATCATCTTCTCCGCAAGTATCGCCTCCTCCGACAACCGAACAGAACTATACCCCTGAATCGATAAGGGGTCTCGTGCCGGCGACATTGGTGGCACCCGTAGAGGCTGCCTTTAAGAAGCTCGATGAAGCAGTTCAGCCGATCCCGCCAAAAGTAGCGCAAGCTATTCCGTACGGTACTATCGCCATTCTTGGTATCTTCGCACTAGTATATGCCTTCCAGGCCGCAGCACAGATCCGTGACCGCCGTCGACTCCAAGCTCTGGCCAAGCGTTACAATCAGGCTGAGACAAATCGCAAGAATTATATCGATCTTACCTCGCATTATTTGCATACTCCGATCACGACCATGCAGACGGCAGTTGAGCTGTTGGCAAGCCTCAAGACAGTACCGAATGATATCTTGACTTCGCTCAAGAACCAGATCTCTCTTTTGTCCATGCACGCCGATGAGCTGCTCGATGAGACGCAAGTGCTCTCACAACAGTCACAAAATACCGCCTTGCTCTTTGAACGGACAACTGCCGCTAGGCTCTTCACGACTGGTAGTTTTATCATCCCAGTGGCGGGTGTGCTAATCGTGTCACTTGGTCTCAACGCAGTCTTCGTGTGGGCTCACAAGTACGACGGCAGCCTCGTTGCGACCTTCTCGCAGGCGGCGCTCTTTATCCTCGGAGCATTCGCCGTGGCTCAATCCTACTTCCTCCTCCAGCGCCAGCGCCGAGTCACCGCTGTCGCCAGCGACGAGCTCAAGCTCGAAGAGGACATCAATGCTTCACGATCGGCATTTATCAAGTCAAGTGGCAGCACGCTAGAAGCCGATACGGCCGGTATCGAGAAGCTGGCCCCGGCTATTGCCAAGGTTGAGCACGGGGACAACTTTATGGCTGGACTTGCATCACTCAAACGGGCTGTCGCCAAACTGTCCTACCTCAACTCTGTATCGAGTGCATCGCCGAAGGCTGGAGCCGCTCACTCAAACGCCAAACATGTAGAAGAGATCCTGAAGCCGTACGGGCCGGTTGCGCTCAAGGCACGTATTACGCTGGCTGCATCTATCCAGCCTGACTTCTCTACGAGCTTGAAGCCGGCTGATCTCATCCAGCTCATTACGTCGGTCCTCAACAACTCCATGAAGTTTACGAAGGCCGGTGGTAGCGTGGAGGTGAGGGCGACCAGCGATGACAAGAAGGCGACGCTGATCGTTAAGGACACAGGTATTGGTATCAAAAAAGAGCGCATCGATCAGCTCTTCACGCCATTCTCACGCGCCACGGATACACGTGCTTTTGACTACGAAGGCATCGGGCTGGATCTCTATCTGGATAAGTTAGTTGTAGAGCAAGCCGGCGGTAAGATCGTGATTAAATCAGACGAAGGCAAGGGGACGACCGTCACCGTCACGCTTCCTCTGTAAGATATTTACATATATACGAAAATACTGTATAGTATTGTTTTCGCACCTGACGGTACACCGTCACGACAAAGGATATATACATGACGACTGCAGTCAAGGATTCCATGGTCGATTACCACGTCCTGCGGGGCGCCAAGCCTGGCGATCAGTACAAGCTGTGCTTCAAGAAAAATGGCACCGGTGGTGTTGGGTTGCTGTTCCAGATCATGCATCTGGGCTGGCTTCGACTGTCATCTGAGGTCGAGGACACGCTCCTTAGCGTCGTGCGCACTCCCGAGAAACATCGTGAGTGGCGGTCTCCTGGAGATCGTTTCGTGGTTTGCACCATCGGCGATCAGGTCAGTGATTCCTTCCCCCGGGCAGTTGAGCGACAGCTGGGGCGGTACCTCGAACGCATCGAAGTCTTGCATCGAGATCGGCCGTTGGTCGATCTGGACGTACTCAATCTCGAGCCTGGGACGTCGCTGATCTGTCGCTTCAAGGATGGTGGTGAACCGTCACTCGGGGCCGCACAGGAGTTGCTCAAGCTGTGCGAGGATGGCGCGCTGGTCATCGCTGACCCATCTGGGTTGGAGGTGTCAGTGGGCGCCGATGAGTGGCTCAGCCACGACGCCCGTCAAGTCACGTTCTCATGTGTCAGTCCCGTCGAAGGAAGCTGGACCGAGTACTGGGGTGGGTGGTTTGAGCCTTTCGTGGCCGACCACCTCATCTATCTCATGACAGCATGACAAACGCCCCTTTTGGGATGCCCGTGAGGGCGTCTTGAAAGGGGCGTTCTTACTTTTTATTATTTACTGAGTCAGCTCAACGCTATCATTGAAAGTGACGTAACCAGTAAAGTCATGACCAACTTTTGCAATCAGCTCTTCGGTGGGGGCTGGGTAATAGCAAACGGCGTCAGTGTTAATAGATCCACTGATCTCTATAGAGAAGCAATTGGCCTCACCGAGCGTCTTGTGCATCGTGCGGGTCTTGCTAGCATTGATATATTGTTTTCTAAGTGAAGATTGAGGGAAGTAGACACTACCTTCGACTTTGATCGTTTCATCACTGTCGGCGATCACAGTATCTTTCCAAATTGCTTTCATAGGAATCTCCGAATTTAGTATATCCCTATCTTACCACCAGATGGGGCAGCCTGTCTCATTGACTAAGTGGTTAATATATGTCATCATATTACTCCTTCCCCTCCGAAAGGACTGCCCATGCGCACCTACAAGTATTTCTACGTATTGCTGTTGCTCTTCGTCGCCAGCGCCTGTGTCGATGGTACCCAGAAGGGCACCATCCGCATGTCGTCTCAGACCACCACGACCGCACGGGTCGCTGACAGTGCGAACTCTTACGACCCGTATGTCTCGCTCGACAAGGTCAAGACCTTCAGGTATTGCGACACGGATGCGGGTTATTGCGCTCGTTTTCCCTACACGGTGGACCCAGCGCCGACTGAGCCGCAGCTTCTGAAGTTCGTTGGCACAGGAACCATCTTCAACGGCATGATCCTCATGCGAGTCGTACACGACGGTCAGCAGCTTTTCTGCGAGCTCTCCGACTTGGCGCATTGCAAGGATGAGGTCAACACGACAGCCGAGATGTACACCGTCAGGCAACTGAAGGATGGCACGAAGGGCAAGACGCTCGATGAGCTGGTGACCTGCTTCGATCCATCCGATGACCCGGGCATCGAGCACCGTGAATTGGCCGGCCAGCCGGCTGTTCGTGGCTTCTGTCGCTACCCGGACGGTCGAGATGGAACACTCGAATTTGTGCTGGTCGAGCTGCACGGTGAGGTGTACGAGTTTGCTGCTACAGCTAGCTCTGGTAGCCCTTCTTTGGCCGATCAGTTCTTCGACGACGTGAAGCCGATCAACTGAGCAGCGATAAAGCACGCGCCCGTTCGATTATCCCTGGGGGTACTCGAACGGGCGCTTTGACGTGTGTGCGTGGTCATACTACCTATGCTCAGGTATCCTTAGTGTGTGAAAAAGTCTCGCGCCAAAAGTCCGCGCCGTAACCCAAAGAAGTACCAGCGTCACCTGAAAGCCCTGGTCGTTATTAGTTTGTGTGCTGTTGTGACTGCCGTGATATATTTTCCTGCTCCTCGTGTAAGTGCGCCAGCTGCGACCGAGGCGCAATCAATGGCCGATCCGAGTAAAGCCGAGGCGCCGACAATTGAATCCCAGGACCCCTTACTCATCTCAGCTATCCGCGCCAAGACGTATCCGGGGAGCTCGATTACGACTATTCAATCATTGGGCGACCAGTCAGGCTTCACGAATAGTGTAGTGACTTACCAATCTGATGGTCTCAAGATCAGAGCTCTTATGAGTATTCCTGATGGCGCAGCGCCAGCTGGCGGCTGGCCAGTGATAATCTTTAATCATGGCTACATTGATCCTGCGCGGTATTCCACGACCGGAAGTGAATATGCTCAGTTTATCTCGACGCTAGCTCGTGGAGGCTACGTAGTGATCAAGCCGGACTATCGCGGCCATGGACAGAGCGAGGGTGTGCCAACCGGCGGACATTTTTCACCGGCATACACGTATGACGAGTTGAACCTGATCGCCAGCGTAAAGCAAGACATTCGGTTCGACACGAGTCGGATAGGACTGGTCGGGCATAGTCTTGGTGGCCACACGGTTCTACGCACTGTCGTGGTATCGCAGGATGTGAAGGCCAGCGTTGTGTTGGCCGGTGTAGTGGGCTCGTTCTCGGATATTTTCTACAATTGGCCCAATAGTCCGATGCCGGGTGATCTTCCGGCGGTCGTGCAGACTATCAAGCGAGATTATATTGCCAAATACGGTGACCCACGCATGAATCCTGTCTTTTGGGATGGTGCTTCAGCTGTCACCTTCGTAAAAGACATCCGAGGTCCTATTCAGGTCAACCATAGCCTGGGAGATAGCACGGTTCCAGCTGTCTTTTCTGATCACCTCGTATCGGCCATGCGCTCGGCTGGTAAGACCGTTGACTATGTCACGTATCGGGGCGATGATCATCAGTTTGCGATCAATCGTATGGCGGTATTGCAGAATATGTTGAGCTTCTTTAAGTCCAACCTCTGAGATATACTACAAAAATGACTGTCACGCATCCAGCACTTGATCCGGCGCGCCCGCTTGTCTTCGTTGATATCGAGACCACGGGCGGTAGTGCTATGACGAGTCGTATTTTGGAGGTGGCAGCGCTGAAGATGGAGCGGGGCAAGGTCACCAATACGTACTCGACGCTGATCGATCCGGATGAGGTCATCCCGCCGTTTATTACCCAGTTGACCGGCATTACTGAGTCTGACGTTGATGGGTCGCCATTTTTCAATCAAATTGCCTGGGAGCTGTACAACTTTCTCGATGGAGCTGTTTTTGTGGCGCATAACGTCGACTTTGACCTGAGCTTCATTCGTGAAGAATACCGCCGGCTAGGGGCGGACTTTACACCCGACAAGCTGTGTACAGTCCAGCTCTCACGACACTTTTATCCACACTTTGCGACGCACAAGCTCGGCGCACTCATTGAGCGGCACGAGCTGGAAGTGGCCGATCGTCATCGAGCCCATGCTGATGCCAAGGCTATTGCAGACTTTTACCTACTCGTAGAAAAAGAGTTCGGACATACTGCACTGATGGAGGCGCGAGCAGCCCTTCTGAAAAGCCCACCACCCCGCAAGCGCTCGGCCCGGGTGGCAAAGCCAGCTGGCGTGTCGTCTCGATTGATCATTCCGGGTGATTAATGTGAGAATTCTCAGGTAATATTCAGCAATAATGCTTTACTATAGGCCCAATGAGAATTTTAGTCGTAGAAGATGAGCACAAAATTGCTAATGCTATCAAGCGCGGACTTGAGCAGGAGTCTTATGCTGTGGATGTCGCCTTTGATTCAGACGAAGGTGAGGCCTCGGCGCTAACGGGAGACTATGATTTGCTCATACTCGACCGCATGATGCCGGGCGGGAAGGAGGGTCTTGATATTGCTGAGGCAGTACGAGCTGAGGGGCTACACGTTCCGATTATCATGCTTACTGCCAAGGACCAAATCAAAGATCGCGTAGCTGGACTTAATGCAGGTGCCGACGATTATCTCGTCAAGCCTTTTGCTTTTGAGGAGCTACTGGCCCGTGTTCGCGCTCTGATGCGTCGGCCACACGATACGACCAGCACCGTACTAAAGGTGAATGATCTCGAGCTTGATACTGTCAATTTTGTAGCCAGGCGGGCAGGCCGGATGATTCTACTCACGAACAAGGAGTATGCCTTACTCGAGTACCTTATGCGTAACGCTGGTCGTACGCTGACCAAGGATTCAATTATCACGCATGTCTGGGATTATGATGCTGACATTCTGCCGAACACAGTCGAGGTCTATATGGGCTATTTGCGCAATAAGATCGACAAGCCATTTCGGGACACGTTGCTGATCCAGACGGTGCGTGGGTTTGGCTATCGCATCGGAGACGCCATTCAGTGAAGATTATCCAATCGGCTACGTTTCGCCTGACCCTGTCCTATCTCGCCGTCATCATGGTGCTGTCGATTGCCTTTAGCTCACTTCTCTATCAGGTGTCATCGGATGAGCTGACGCGCAGTCTGCGGCGTCCTTTGCCGCAGGGGTTCTATACGACTGGGCCAACCGCCATCGATCAGTTTCGCGAGCAACAACTCAAGGAAGGCATTGAACATCTCCAAGCTAACTTGTTTTTGCTGAACATGCTGACGCTGATTGCTGGTGGCGCGGTGAGCTATGCATTGGCGAGGTGGACATTACGACCAGTCGAGCAGACCATGCAGGCGCAAGGCCGCTTCGCTGCTGATGCCTCTCACGAATTGCGCACACCACTCACGGCCATGCAGACTGAGATCGAAGTGGCATTGCGTGATCCGAAGCTAAGTAGTGCGGAATCAAAGGCTCTTCTGCAGAGCAACTTAGAGGAGATCGCTAAGCTAAAGGCATTGTCGGATGGACTCCTCAAGCTCACTCAGTCGGATCGGGCCGAGCTGAGGCTGAAGCCAGTTGATCTGTCGGATGCAGCTCGGGAAGCAGTGGAGCGGCTCGAGAAGGTCGCTACAAAAAGATCTATCACGCTAGATAGCCAGCTCAACGCTGTCAAAACACTAGGTGAACGAGCCAGCCTCATCGAGCTCATCACAGTGCTGGTCGACAACGCCATCAAGTACAGCCCTGCGAAATCAAAAGTAATCATTGCCACCGACAAGGTAGGCAAGCAAGCCGTGTTACAGGTCCGTGATGAAGGTCAGGGAATCAAGGCGAGTGATCAGCCACACATCTTTGAGCGGTTCTACCGAGCTGATCGTTCGCGATCCAAGGAGGTCATCGAGGGATATGGGCTTGGTCTCTCCATCGCCCATCAAATCGTGACACTGCATAAGGGCACGATCGAAGTGCATAGTGAGATTGGTAAGGGTGCGATTTTTACCGTGAAGCTGCCATCTTTCTAGAATGCAATAGACTCGTTCTCAGCTAAGTAAAAATGAAATGCGCTCGACCTCTCAAGTGAGTGGTCGAGCGCCGTGTCAGGGTCCGAGCTCAATCCGTAAGCGGAGAGCTTCACCCGGTGCGAGCGGAGCGTTCATGCCTGTGGCAGTCAAGATCTGACTGATCACTTGGCTGTAGGCCAGGATGATCGTGCCGTCGACTGGCAGACGTGCCAGCTCAGCTCGGATTGCAGACGGGTCGCTCTGTGAGCCTTCGCCGATCGCGAGCCACTTGACAGGGATGGGCTGAATAGAGAGTTCGGTGCCCAGGATCTTACTGGACCGAACTGCTGAATGGTTGTCTGAGACGTACAGCTTGAGGCCGGAACGACTGCGACTGGACTGAATGGTGCTCGCGGCAGCCTCCATCTGGTCACGTACCAGGATGCTGGAGCTGTGTCGGTAGGGCAGTGTGACGAGCCAGACTTCGATGAAGTGTGGCTGGACGGCGACTCTTGGAGCGGCCTGCGACGTGGCATTGGGCTGACGTCGGCCAAATCGCCGACGTGGCTTGATCTCAGGCTCGACGACTGATTCCTCGGTGAGCGGGATCACCACCTCGCCGTAGTAGATGTCATCGGACGGTAGTATTGCGGTACTTGTCATTGGTCTACTCCCCAGTAGTAAGTGTTGGGTGCGAAAGCGATACTATACCATAATAGTATATCTACTTCAAGCATATGCGGTGAATAAAAGTGCAGAGCGCCCACCCCCGAAGGGGTAAGGCGCTCGGTGCCGACTGGGTTGCTGTCGGCTAGCAGGAAAGCATCACAGCGTACGGTCCGGTGACGAGTGTGCCACCACCATTGTGGTCGATGGCGACTTGTCGGAGGACTTCAGCAGTCTCCTTGTCGGCATTCTTGGTGGTGCGACTGATCATCGAGTCGATGCCTTCGCCTTTGCGAGGCGTGACGGTCACCCATCCGGCATCGGTGCAGGGTGGGGCAGGCGGATCGAAGACGTGGTTCACGAACATGCCGGCGAGGATGCCTGCAAGCGCGATCGCCACGGCGATGATGCCGAGAGGGGAAGGCGAGATGCGCCGCCTCTGAGCTGCCTGTTCACGGGCGGCATTCCGTGCCTCGATGCGCCGTGCCAGCGCTGCGGCCTCGGGGTCGACATACGTCTGGTGCTCACTGGGCGGGATCTGGGGATGAAGGGACATGTCTCTCCTTAAAGAGGCTGGGGAAGCGGGTGAGAAAGGTGCTTATTTCGTAGCTGCATATTAGCATAAACTACCTGAAAAGTCAACATAAAAGCATAAGCATTTTTCAGATCAAAATAGCCGTTTTTGGGGTAAAATAGGGTATATGAGAGCCGTTTTACCCGTTTTAGCTACCCAATACAAAAAGACCAAGATAATCGCTACCTTGGGCCCTGCCAGCGAAGGCAAAATCGAAGAACTTCTATTGGCTGGCGTGAACGGTATCCGACTCAACTTCTCGCATGGTACTCATGCTTGGCATGGCGCAATGATCAAAAAAGTCCGTGCGGCAGCCCGCAAGCTTAGTCGCTCGGTGGCTATTATTCAGGATCTCCAAGGTCCTAAGATCCTGATCGCGAGCTTGCCTGAGCCAATGCAAGTCGAAAAAGGTCAGAAGCTCACTATGCAATATGGGGCCGACTACACACAGGCTGGCATTATCCCGATCCAATATGACTTTAGTCGATCTGTGGCCGTGGGGCAGCGACTCTACATCCGCGATGGGGCAGTCATCTGCGAGATCACTCGCGTTCACGGACGTAAGGTCGAGATGGTCGTTAAGCAAGGCGGCAAGTTTAGTAGTAATCACGGCATCAATCTTCCAGATACCTACATTGCCGGCTCCAAGCTAGTTGAAAAAGACATCGAAGATATTCGTTTTGGTTTAACGCAAGACATTGACTATATCGCTCAGTCATTTGTGCAGACTGCCGAAGACATCGCTCCTCTCCGTGAGATGATCAAGCGTAAGGGAAAAAATATTAAGATCATCACGAAGATTGAAACTGCCGCAGCAGCCGAACATCTTCACGAGATTATTGCGGCTAGTGATGCAGTCATGATCGCTCGTGGCGACCTCGCTGTTGAGACGAGCGCCGAAGCTGTGCCAATTATCGGGCGGCAAATTATTCAGATAGCTCGCACCATGCGGACTCCAGTCATTATGGCGACGCAGATGCTTGAGGGTATGACCTCAAGCATGTCGCCGACTCGCGCTGAGGCTAATGACGTCTCGACGGCTGTAACGCTCGGCGTAGATGCTGTCATGCTTTCGGGCGAATCGGCCATTGGTGCCTATCCGATCGAGACGGTTGCGCAGATGAAGCGCATCATCCTCATCACCGAGAAGTACATGTTTGAGAGCGGTACATTTGGAACTGTGCAAGACTTCACTGCCGGTCACAGTTCGGGCGACGCGGTGTCACGCGCGGCACAGATCTTAGCCGAAAGCGTTGGTGCGAAGCTTATTTTGGCTGAGACGGCCTCAGGTCATACTGCGCGCTCAATCGCTGCTCTTCGACCGTCAGCCGCCATTATTATGGCGAGCCCAGACCTTCAGGTCTGTAATCAATTGGCGATCGTTTGGGGGAGTAAGCCGTACAAAGTTCTCAAGGGTCGCTATGTTTCGGCCGGTATCATGCGCACGCTTCTCAAGATCGGTGCCCTCAAAAAAGGCGACTTCGTGGTCTGCATCTTTGGTACTCACGCCGGTAAGTCCGGAGCAACTGATACTGTTCGCCTCTTGGTAGCATAAGCACTTTGGAGTTATACTGAGGAAAATCATGGGAACCAAAACCTACATCATCGGCAACTGGAAGATGCATTGCTCACCAGCTGAGGCGAGTCTCCTCGTCAATCGCTTGGTCAAAGATGTGACTCGCGTTGCGAGCGATACGGTCGTCGTGTTGTGTCCGCCAGTGCTTGACCTTACCACGGTGCAGGCCGAGCTGCGTGGTCACGATCGGTTTGCGATTGGCGTGCAAAATATCTATCCGATGGACGAAGGTGCTTTTACTGGTGAAGTCAGCGCTGCAATGGTGAAGGATTTGGCCGATTATGCGATCATTGGACACTCTGAGCGCCGGCATGTATTTCACGAAAGGGATGGTCTCATTTCTCAAAAAGTGAGTGCATGCTTACGGAACGATATCAGACCGATCTTGTGCGTGGGCGAGACACAGAGCGAGCATGCCGCTGGACACACCAAGCAAGTTGTTTTCGACCAGCTCGATGCCGGCACTTCACTCCTCACCGAGGAAGAGCTGGAGAGTCTTATCATCGCGTATGAACCGGTCTGGGCTATAGGTACGGGTGAAAATGCCGAGCCAAAAGCCGTAGCTGAGATACTCGCAGTCATTCGTGGCTGGTTTGCCACCAAGTATTCTAAGGCTACCTCTGAAGCCATGCCCATTCTTTATGGCGGAAGCGTAAAAGGTGCAAACGCTAAAATGTATCTCGATCTCGCCGACTGCAATGGATGTCTCGTGGGTGGAGCAAGCACCAACTATAAAGACTTTGCCAAGATCGTTGACGCCGCCAATTAGGTTGTAAATACGCTCTCATATCTGTAAACTTCTTGAAGAAGTAAGGAGAAACACATGTCACTCAAAAACGTCGGAATTGGCGATAATGCCCCCGAAATCGTCAACGTAATTATCGAGACCTCACGTCGCTCGCACAACAAGTACGAGATGGACAAGGATACTGGTGTGATCTTCCTCGACCGCGTGCAGCAGACGTTTCTCAACAACTCCGATGGCGGTGACTATGGTATGGTCCCGGGTACACTTGGGGAAGATGGTGACGCACTTGATGCAATTCTCCTCATCAACGAGAGTGTTCCATCTGGCATCGTCGTGCGGTGCCGCGTGCTTGGTTACATGAAAATGGTTGATGACGGTGAGAATGATGAGAAGTTGATCGTAGTCGCTGACGATGATGAATTCTACCGACACTACCAAGACATTACGGACGTCCCTGAGCACTGGAAGAAAGCCGTCCAGCATAGCTTTGAGCACTACAAGGATCTTAAAGGTAAGAAGGTTGAGATCAACGGATGGGCTAACAAGGCTGAAGCACTCGAGCTGATCAAGCGCTCACTTATCTAGAGGCTCACGCTTCATACTATAAAAGCCACTCACGAGAGTGGCTTTTATAGTATGAAGACCCGCCTTATCCCGCGGCGATAAACTTCAAGCTTTGGACGGCTTTGAGAAGCTCGGCGTAGATCGCGCTGGTATCATCACTGACCGTTCCGGCTGAGAATGCTGCTATTGCTGCGTCACGCTGAGCGGCATAGCTGGCGTCCCCGCTGGATTGCAATGTGGCGAGTGTGGACCACTGTTTGTCGCGGATAGCGTGTCGGCCAGAGAGGATGACAGACTTACCGCCTATTGTACCGGCCATGATTGTGATGGCCGATGGCTCGTAGCGACCTGCGGTTGGCTGGGTGAGGTAGGTGAAGCCTCGTAGGCTGGCGTCTTGGGTCTGGACAAAACTTAGATTGATTCGACCCTGGTCATTGTTGGCAGTTGGGTTGGCGAGGCTGGCGGCCGATCCAAGAGTTTCGGCAGTGAGGGTGCTGGTGGAGGCAAACCAAGCTTGTTTTTGTGTAGCAGTGAGAGCCGGTGTAGCTTGGTTGGCCTTGAGCCACTCATTTGCATCCATTACGGCAAGGAAGTTTGACGAAGACACGTTCGTGTTTCCGGTCGATAGCGGCGAGAAGCCGGACTTGAGTGCCGTGATAAGTACTGTGCCAGCCCAAGGGTACGAAGGCGATGATGGCGAGGTGGTAAAGCTCGCATTCCATCCGATTGGCGCAGTGACGGTCATGTCAAAAGTCAGGGTAGTCGTGCTGCTTTTCAGGAAGAAACGGGTCGTCTGGTCTCGCGTGACGGAAGGCTCTGCTGAGGGCTTTGGAGTAGCGCTGACACTCGGTGTGGGGGTAGCGGCAGATTTCTTGGTACCGCTCAGGGCGATGAGAGGCACGGCCCCGATGAGGATGAGGAAAATGACTGCTCCAGCGATGATCATTATGAGTCGTTTCTTTTGGGCATCTCCAGGAGAGTCATCAAGCTGGGGTCGGATTGGTGGCGTATTGGGGGGAGTTGCAGCACCGGTAGGAGGCGGGGAGGACAGCGGGAGAGATTCTTTGGTAGCCATAAGTAGTATTATACAGGCCAAACTTATAAAAACTATCGTTCGTACGCCTTTCGGCTTTACCCTTTGCACGCTAAAATAGAATGATATGACTACGACAAATCCTCTTCTGGCCGAGCTCAATGATGCCCAGCGCGATGGTGTCCTGACCGTTGATGGTCCAGTCTTGATGCTGGCTGGTGCTGGAAGTGGGAAGACCAAGACGCTCACTCATCGCATCGCTTATCTTGTGACCGATAAGAAAGTCCATCCGACTAATATCCTAGCCGTGACCTTCACGAATAAAGCCGCGACTGAAATGCGTATGCGTATCAATCATCTGCTCGGCCGCGCTTCAGATGACAAGAGCTACTTGCCATTTCTTGGCACTTTTCACGCGATCGGCGTCCGTATCTTACGTCGAGAGGCAGTGCATCTCGGCTATCCATCAAGCTTCGTGATCTACGATGAGGCAGATGCTCAGGCGGTCGTGAAGCTGGTCTGTAAGGATCTCGGCATTGAGGAAAAAGTCTTTACGCCGCAGTCGATGCGTGGGCTGATCTCGAGTGCTAAGAACGAGCTCCTTAATCCAAGCCAGTATGCTCGTCTCGCTCAGGGTCAGGCACAGGAGACAGCTGCTCGTATCTACCCCGAGTACCAGAAGCGCTTGCTGACTCAGGGTGCGATGGACTTTGACGACATCATCATGCAGACGGCGATGCTCTTTGAGAACAACCCGGACGTACTCAAGCGCTATCAGACTCAGTTCCAATACATCCTCGTCGACGAGTATCAGGACACCAACCATGCTCAGTACCGCATGATCGCTTTGCTTGCTGCCGGCCATCAGAATGTTTGCGTCGTCGGGGATGACTGGCAGTCGATCTACTCGTGGCGCGGTGCAAACTATGAGAATATCTTGAATTTTGAAGCTGACTATCCGTCCGCCAAGGTCATCAAGCTCGAGCAAAATTATCGTAGCACCCAACACATCCTCGATGCGGCTCACTCGGTTATTAGTAAGAATACGATCCGGACTGACAAGCAACTCTTCACGGAAAAGGGCGCGGGCGAGAAGTTGGTCATCCAGCAGGTCTCAGATGAGCAGGCCGAGGGACAGTTTGTGATTCAGACGATCGATAAGCTCGTGTCAGACAATGGCTACAAATATTCGGAATGTGCTGTCCTCTATCGCACCAATGCCCAATCTCGATCACTTGAAGAATCATTCTTACGCTACAATACTCCCTATCAAATCGTCGGTGGGTTGCGATTCTACGAGCGCAAGGAGATCAAGGACACGTTATGCTACTTGCGCTTTGTAGCAAATCCGCAAGACAGCATTAGCTGGCGTCGAATTGTGAATGTGCCAGCTCGCGGCCTGGGTGATAAGTCGCTCGCCGTGATCACCGACTACGCCACGGCCCGTGATTGGGATCTTCTCACAGCCTGCGGTGATGCTGACGCCATCGAGGGCCTCACGCCAAAAGCCAAGGCCGCCTTCAAGGACTTTGCGATTATGATCAACGACTTCCGTGAGTCAGCCGAGCGCCTGCCGGTAGCCGAACTGGCTGAGCTGATCCTCAAGAAGGCTGGCTATCTCGACTCTCTGAACGACGGTTCATTAACGGCCGGTGATCGCATCGAAAATGTCCAAGAGTTTTTGGGCGTGGCTCGAGGCTTTGGCACGACAGCCCTAGAGGAGTTCCTCAGTGATATCTCGCTCGTAACCGACTTGGACAGTTGGGACAATGCCAACGATGCCGTCACAATGATGACCTTGCATGCAGCCAAGGGGTTGGAGTTTAAGGCCGTCTTCATGATCGGTGTAGAGGAGGGGATATTCCCTCACTCTCGTACTCTTTTCGAGCCGACCGAGCTCGAGGAAGAACGCCGGCTATGTTACGTCGGGATGACTCGTGCACGTGAGCGACTCTACATCACGCACGCCACACAGCGACTCTTGTATGGTTCAACGCAACGTAATCCCATCTCCCGCTTTGTGATGGAGATCCCGCCGGAGTATTCTGAGACGGGTATGGTGTCTGGATCGTTGCGTCTCGGTAATAGCGGCTTTGGGACGCAGAGCCCAGCCCAGCAGGAACGCAATTCATTTCGCAGTGATCCATTCCCCGACGATAATCATATTGAGCTCAATGGGGGAGACACCGTCGAGCACCCCAATTTTGGTACTGGCAAAGTGATCGCAATCGAGGGAGATGATGTGCAGGTATTGTTTGAGAAGGCCGGCATCAAGCGTCTCAACATTGCTTTTGCGCCGATACGCAAAGTCACATAACTATAATGAAATACCCACTCGCCTGAAGAGACGAGTGGGTGGAGAGTTACGTGAGATAGGGATGACGGAAGGTCATTGCTGCCAAGACGCCACTCCCGAGGGCATAAAGACCCAATCCGACGGTGACGAGGCCAAGATCGTGCGGTTGAGACGAATGGTATGACCAAAGGGCCGTAGAGGCGGCTATGATCAGCGCCGCGCCGACACAGAGGTAGTGGGTGATGCGCTGTCGCGCGCGTGGATTTCCCATCCATTCGCGGTAGTACTCAAGGCCGGTCAGAACAACCAGCATGGATACGCCCCAGAGGAATCCCGAGAAGAGAAGAAGGAGGAAGAGGCTCCTCAAGGGGTCCGCATGATTGCGCCTGATCTCATCAAACGGGAGGTCGAAGACGACGAACGCCACCAGTACGCCAGACAGATAGAACGGTAGTCCAACGATGCAGGCGACTGCTCCTGAGATGATTCGGGACAGCAGGCTTCGCTTGGGCTGGGAACGGAGCGATGGAAAAGGTGGGTACATACTAGTGCCTTTCTGCGGCAGTAGGTTTAGCATACTATATCATTTTTATAAGGTTTGGTCAATAATTAAATGATCCCGCCAACTGTCATGGTTGGCGGGATACGTGGCGATCCTCAGTGGGAATCTTCGGTAGTGGTGTCATACTCGGACGGGTTATTGCCCGTGTCTCCGGCTCTCGAGCCAAGCGTGGTGCAGCTGGCAGAGAGGGCGCCAAAGAGTACGAAGCAAATCAGGAGCGTGTAGAAGGCGCGGTTTGTCAGTTGCTTGATCGCGCTGAAGTAGCTCCCACTGTGCGTCGACTGCCAGGCCCATGGCATGACCAGGCAGTTGAAGAGCACTAGTGATGACAGGAGGAGTACGGCTCCTCGGATTGAGTTGTCCGGGACTACCACTGCCAGCGCGCAGGCGTAGAGGAACGAGACTCCGCTTAGCATCCAGAAGACCGGGCCGGACATGAGCACGTAGATGGACGATGCGAATGCCCGGAAGGTCATGAGCTGTAGCGGTGGCAGGTCGTCCATCCGATCGACGCGGGTGTGTGACATATCTCCTCCTGGAGGTACGGGGAATGGCTCATATTAAATCATACCTGGAGGCACCCGACAACTCCTTGCTAGAAATATATTGACAAATGCTTGTATCGGTGCTATGATGAGTGGATTTTTGGAATCGCCATTATCCATACAACAGAAGGTATAGGTGAAACCTATGAACACCCTGACGACCACCGTCACGACGCCACGTACACTGATGGCGATGACGCGTGACACATTGACTCGCCCGCTGCTGATGGCTCTCATCACGAGCGCAAACCGCTACGAATGGACCTCGGCCGCGCGGATTGAGGAGCTCGTCGAGCTGTTGAGCGATCCCGTCAACATGCGCAAGTTCATGTACTACGCACTCCCCACGGAGCGCGAACGAGTGCTGACCATGCACATGTACGGGCTCGCCGGCTGCATTCTCGAGCCGCACGAACTTGCTGAGTTCATGACACGCAAGCCGGACACTCAGGTGACCGAGTCCATGTTGCCTCGACTGGAGCTGCTCATCCGTGAGCATCTCAGTGTCGTATTCGGCATGACGGCCGAGCGCCTCGACGAAGTCTCGCAAGACTTCTTGGCCTGCCTGGACCTCGAGGACCGGACGCGTCTGGCGCTCTACCGACTTGAGGTCCGACAGATCTCGCAGCTCACGGCACTCACGTTGAGTGAGTTTCGTGCACTCGGCCTGTCCGATGCTCTCTTCCGGGACGTGCGCAGGGCACTCGCCGAGAAGAAATTCTCGTTTCGATAGCAGATGAGTCCCCATCCGTCCACTCGACTTTCGCGAAATATTGCGAGAGTCGAGTGGAATACATTTTAGTAAAAAGATACCCCCCGGCCACAGAAGTGACAGAGGGGGACGAGATTGACCTCTCGTGAAGGGGCATGTGCTAGGCCTTGGCCTGCAACATTTTGTTGAGACTCCGCACCTGCAGTTCGTACGCGAGCACGATGAGTAGGCCGATCGTCATGATGACGATGAGAGCGACGCCGATGCGGTAGGTCTGGACCGGGTAGGTCAGCTCATGCCATCGGTAGTGCCCTCCCCAGGCTGCCATGATGCCCAGCGCCATGGTGAAGGGGGAAAGTGCGAGGAGCCCGAGCTCCCACATCTCCATACCGAGGAGGAGGTTAAGGGCACGTCGAAACATGCCGTTGGGCTTGGTGGCCAGGGTCTTGTCGTTCATTTCTAGGTTCTCCAGTCGAGATTCGGAATATCTATATATTAGCATAAAAAACATAAAAAGTCAATATAATTGAGCTGTCTGGAGATACCAAAAAACCACCGTTTATAGGTGGTTTTTGAGGTTAGAGGCAGTATTTCAGGAGATTACTTGGTACGCTTCTTGCGATCGTTAGCAGTGAGGCCTTTTTTGCGCATGCGCAGACTCTCAGGAGTAACTTCCAGGAGCTCGTCATCTTCGATAAAGTCGAGAGCTTCTTCGAGTGAGAGATCGGTAAATGGCGTGAGCTGGGTGGTCATGTCGGTGGATGAAGCACGGACGTTGGTCAGTTTCTTTTCCTTACAGACGTTGATCTCCATGTCATCACTACGTCGGTTGAGGCCGATGATCATACCCTCGTAGACCTTGGTGCCTGGTCCGATGAAAGCGGTGCCACGCTCTTCGACGGTCTTGAGGCTATAGATGACCGCATTGCCGGTCTCGGCTGAGATGAGTACACCATTACGGAGCTGCTGGAGGGCTGGACCGGCTGGCTCGTAACCGACGAGGGTACTGTTCATGATGACCGTACCCTTGGTGGCGGTCAGGAGAATGTTGCGGAGTCCGAGGAGGTTACGGGTCGGGATGTGGAAGATCATCTGGGTCACTCCCTTCGATGTAGCTTCCATGCTCTTCATCTCGCCACGGCGTTGGCCGAGTTCACGAGAGATAGCGCCGGTGAATTCTTCTGGCACTTCGACCATGAGCTCTTCGATTGGCTCGAGCTTCTTACCATCTTCTTCCTTGTAGACGACAGTAGGCTTGCCAACTTCAAACTCAAAGCCTTCACGACGAAGGGTCTCGATAAGCACTGAGAGGTGGAGCTCACCACGTCCAGAGATGAGGAAGCTGGTATTCTTGTCTTCAACGCGGAGACTGACGTTGGTCTCGAGTTCTTTCTTGAGACGAGCTGCGATTTGACGAGAGGTGGTGTACTTACCTTCCTTACCGTTGAATGGTGAGGTGTTCGGGCTGAGTGAGATCTGGAGAGTAGGAGCTTCGATCTCCATGACAGGGAGGGCTTCCGGAGTGTCGCTGGCGGCCAGGGTCTCACCGATGTTTGACCCTTCGATACCGGTCAGCTGGGCGATTTCACCAGCGCTGACAGCTGGTACTTCGACGCGGTCGAGGCCTTGGGAGACGAAAATCTTGTCGACTTTGACAGGAGTGACGGTGCCGTCAGTAGCGATACGAGCAATGGTGGTGCCGGCTGAGATCTTACCGCGCTGGATGCGCCCAATGGAGTACTTACCTTGGTAGGCGTCCCAGGCAAGGGAGGTCACGAGCATCTGGAATGGCGCATCTGGGTCGACGTCTGGGGCTGGGATCTTATTGATGATGGCGTCAAAGATGCATGAGAGGTCACCATCGGCTGTAGCATCGGCTGGCATGGCATCCCAAGCCTTGCCTTCACGGCCGATAGCATAATAGACCGGGTATTCGAGCTGGTCGTCACGGATCGCGAGGTCGAGGAAGAGGTTTCCGACTTCGTCTTCGACTTCTTTCACGCGAGCGCCGTCTTTGTCGATCTTGTTGATGACGACGACTGGTGTAAGTCCGAGACTGAGGGCACGTGTGAGGACGAACTTCGTCTGCGGCATCGGGCCTTCTTGCGCATCGACCACCAATATAATACCGTCTGCCATCGAGAGGGTACGCTCGACTTCACCTGAGAAGTCGGCGTGACCAGGGGTGTCAATAATGTTGATCTTGTAACCGTCGTGCTCAATCGCAGTGGTCTTGGCGGTAATGGTGATACCTCGCTCTCGCTCGAGGTCGCCAGAGTCCATGATGGTGGTCTGAGCCATTTCGGCTTGGTTATCACGGAAGACCTTGGACTGTTTGAGGAGTCCATCTACGAGGGTCGTTTTGCCGTGGTCGACGTGAGCCACGATGGCGATATTGCGAATGTTTTTAGCTTCGTGCATGGGATGATTTCCTGATTATAGCTGGAGCATAAAAAGAGCCCTGTGTGGGGGCTACAACCGATGCGCAAGCCGAGTTAACTTTATAGTATATTGTAACACCGAATGTGTATATTCGTCAATGAACGGTCAGGCAGCTCAAAAGTGTCATTTTTCTATCGAGACGATCATACCCCTTATGGTACAATTATGGGGACAAAATGAGAGGTGAGTGACAGATGAGGCAGCTTGGTTTTAGACCTCAGACTCGTGCAGTCTTTGAGCGCAGCTACGCGTTAGCTGGATTTGTCATGTCTCTCGATAAGGGTGAGGTCTAGCTATGCCGATACCGCAGAGACTGCCGCTCGTAGATGGGGATGATGGTGAGTGGGGTGACATTCTCAACCAATACATCACTAAGGAACACGTAGATACCGGGACTGATAGCGCTGGCAATGGTGGACATAAGAAGATTACCGTTCAGGCGGGGACGACCAGTGCGGGTACTGCTCCGTTAAAGTTCGCCTCTGGCTCACTCATGACAACGCCGGAAGCAGGCGCGATCGAGTTCCTGACTGACAAGCTATACTTCACGCAGACTACCAGTACCACCCGCAAAACGATCGCCGCTTATGATGACAGCTCGGGCGCGACGGGGGATATGTACTATCGCAATTCATCCGGAGTATTCACACGTCTGCCCGTGGGCAGCTCGGGCGATGTGCTTACGAGTGGAGGAGTCGGCCCTATACCGACATGGGCAGCGCCAGCAGCCAGCTCCCCGCTGACGACCAAGGGTGATGTCTATACCTTCTCCAGTGTGAATGCACGCTTGGCAGTAGGTACCAACGGCCAAGTGCTCACGGCAGACTCAAGTCAAACCACCGGTCTTAAGTGGGCCGATCCAGGGGTAACAGTCTTCGAATATAATTCTGGTGGTTCCCAGAGTGGGAATATCTATAACACATGGTCTGATCTCGTCACGGCCCTGAATGCTATTGGCGGTCAGAAGGTTATCTCATTTACTGATCCAGCTGGTGATACGATCCCAGCTGGTACATGGGATTTAGGAGACACCATACTGACTTCCGGGACTCCGCTGTGGCTGATGTCTCCAGTCACGTTGGCTGATGGATGCCAGTTTACATCCTCTTGGACGGGTAAGCTCAAGTCGATCTATGTGGCTGGCCAGTCAAACTCGGAGATTATGACGGCTGGTAGCTACTTCACACTTGACCTCGATGGAGCTTCGCTCGTTAACAACGGCAGTGCGCCGATGTTTGAATTTACAGATGCAAGTGTATACATCATGTTGCGCAATTATGTAAGTATATCGACAAGCCCGGGTGTGATTGCAAACTTCAGCGGCACTACGTCACAGGTAGGTATTCTTGCTATGTCAGGCAGTATAACGGTTGATAGTGCTTCATTAACCGGGACGATTGATACATTGTTTCAGGATAGTGCCACCGCTTCATACAATGGCGGGAATTTCCCCGTCTTTAGCGGTCTGACAACACTATCCGGTGTAACTAATATCACCGAATCGCGAGCTCGGCTTGTGGGCTACACGCCTACCACGCTGACCTCTACAAATGTTCAGGATGCACTTGATGAGCTGGCTGCCGGAGTAGGTGGCGGCGGAGTCACGACCGTCAACACATTGTCGGGAGATGTCGTACTGACTCAGGATGAAATACTCGATGGCCCTACCTACAAGCAGTATTCGGCTACTGAGAAGACAAAGCTGTCTGGAATTGCGACAGCAGCGACAGCAAACCAGACAGACGCATACCTCCTCAATCGTACAAACCACACTGGTACGCAGGCCCTCTCAACCATCGCCGGCATTTCGGCTAGCGCAACCGAGATCAATTACACCACCGGCGTCACGAGCGGTATCCAGACGCAGCTCAACGCCAAGGCAGCCGATAGCGATACCGTTCATAAGACCGGTACGGAGACGATTGCGGGTGTGAAGACCTTCTCAAGTGCCCCAATTATTCCTGATGTCGCCTATGGTGCAGGATGGGATGGGAGCGCTGAGCCGGCCACCAAGAATGCAGTCTATGACAAGATTGAGACTCTTGGATCAGGTGGAGGTGGGATGACATGGAATACCGTTATGGGCACATCTCAGTCTGCTGCCGTAGACAATGGCTACATTGCGAATAATGCTGGGCTCGTTACGGTGACGCTGCCGGCAGCAGCGACTGTAGGCAAAACGGTGGCAATAGCCGGACAGGGTGCTGGTGGGTGGAAGCTCGCGCAGAACAGTGGTCAGAGTATTTACTTTGGGTCGGCTACTACAACGTCTGGCACGGGCGGATACCTGGCCTCAACCCATCGTCGAGACTGCATCACACTTGTGTGTATAACCACTAACACCGAATGGGAAGTCTATAGTTCGGTAGGAAGTATCACGTACGTTTAGATGGCTCGGTTGCTTACGATGGGGTTTGAGCTAAACTCTTTGGATTGGGGTGTAGAGCTCGACACGGTACTCTTCAATGACGGCGCATCAATCTCATTGGTGACTGGTCGCAGAGGGGGTAAAGCATTGCGCTCTGAAGTCACGAACTTTGCTGTACTTGGCTTCACACCGACTGCTAGTCGCAAGTTCTTAGCCTCGGCTGAGTATCGTACGTATTTCGTTCGTCTCTATATATTCGTGAACAGTGTGCCATCTGCAACGAGTAACATTATCGCGACGATTTCTGGTACAGGAGGAAGTCAACTCGTGACACTCAAGTTGAGCACATCCAATAAAGTCATAGTTGACGCCGATACAGCAGGTGGAGGAGTGGCTACATCGTCGAGTGCGTTAGCTACAAATACGTGGCATCGCATCGATCTAAAGATTGATATTGCAAACCCTGCGAGTACCAGCGTGGAGTTGCGTGTGAATAACGCTTTTGAAGGCCTTCTGACAGGAAGTTTCGCCAACGGGCTTAATCAATTGACGCTCATTAACGCGACTGCAAATGCAAATTGCTATGTCGACTTTGACGACATAGCAATCAATGACAGCACCGGTAGCTACCAAAATTCTTACCCGCCTGAGGCACAGATTATTGCCCTATCACCCTCTACGTCGGGTGAGTTTTCGCAATGGAGCAGTTCAAGCGGGAGCGCGATAAGTGACGTCGACGAATTGCCCCCGCTTATCTCGGACTACATCTCTGCCTCGACACTCGACACGAAGTCGTTTTTTACCGTACAGAACCCACGGGCTGGCGCGCGCGTTCATCTAGTTGAGTTGGGTTGTCAATGTACTGGTGGAGCTGGCAGCAATAATGCGCAGTTTAAAGTCATGGCACAGATAGCAAATAGCGGAAACATTACATACTCACCCGGGATCACTCCCGCCAACACGACGCAATTCGTAAACTCTGCGACAAGTCCGATCGTGTCGCCGCTCATAATGTATGCCAATCCAAACGGAACTGCTTGGACACCAGCGAATCTTAAGTCACTGCAGATCGGGGTGATCATTTCAGCAGCTGCCGCAAATGCAACCCGTATTGGGGGGCTGTGGGCATTAGCGGAAGTATCAAATCTTGAGATAAGTAATGTCGCATCAGTCAGTGGCCTCAGCAGTATTACTGGATCATAGTAGAATGGGAATCAATGGCGACCATCAACTCTAGCGGACAAGACTATAGAAATAATGCGGATGGATTTGAGCTGTCTGGCGGTACAACCAAGCGCAAGCTATCGGTACAGGGTGGAGATACGACGCTCACTGGCGGTGCGAATACACTGAGTCTGGCAGGAAATCTGACGACGGCAGGTGGCAATGCAGTGACCCTGACTACCGTGGGGTCGACAGCTGTGACAGTACCTACGACCGGCACGCTTGCCACTTTGACTGGTACTGAAGATCTCACAAATAAGATCGTCTCTACACGAGCAGGTAGTACGGCCTCCGGCTCTGCCCCGATTAAGTTTACGACCGGCACTCTCCTCACGAGCGCAGAAGTAGGCGCTGTCGAGTTTGATTCCGCGAGTGACAAGCTTATGTATACGCAGACTACGAGCTCAACTCGACGCGTAGTTGCTACCTATCCATCATCGGGGAGCACGGGAGATATGTTCTATCGCGATGGAAGCAGTAACTTCGTACCGCTGACAATTGGTTCGACAGGCCAAGTCCTTACGGTTGCTGGCGGCTTGCCTGCCTGGGCAGCCTCGGGCTCATCGAGTGCTGCAGGAATACAATGGCCGATCGATGACCCATCGAATTGGACTGCGAGTATTGGCTATGATCAAGAGTTTAACGCCACCAGTTCATCGCCGCCGTCTACACCAACTACCTGGAGCTGGGTAAATCAAGTCTCGGGAACCACTTGGACTGAAGCCTCTGGGGCTGGTGTCATCTACCATCCTGGCAATGCGGGTGATAGCTATCGCGGCATCTTTACCGGACTGCCATCACCAACCGCCTGGACGGCGACTGCAAAGCTCATAGTGAATGGCGCAAATGTAAATTACACCGCTATAGCAGTAGCACTGCGAGATTCGGTCAGTGGCAAGATGTATGCATTCCTCAACGATAACTCAGCAAAGTCTATGGTGGGTCAAAACTGGAATAGCCCAACCTCGTGGAGCGGTAATGTGCACTCCAATGTATATATGGACTTCCCAAGATATTATCGTGTGAGCCGAACATCTACGACCTCATATACTTTCCAGTACTCTACTGATGGTATCGGCTGGGTCACGATGGCCTCAGGCTATAACCCGACAGGATTTGTGACTCCAAATCAAATAGGTCTGATTATGAATCGCAGCTCTACTGCTGCCGCCTCAATGTCGGCATATTGGTTTAGGGTGAGGTAGTCATGGCAACAATCAATTCTAGCAATCAAGAATACAAGAATAATGCCGATGGCTTCGAGCTCGCTGGCGGGACGACGAAGCGCAAGCTCACGGTGCAGTCGGGTGACCTGAGCATTTCGGCAGGATCGAACACCTTGTCATTGTCTGCGAACCTCTCTACATCGGGCAGCAACCCTCTGACGCTTACTACGAGCGCAACAACAGATGTGACATTGCCGTCGAGCGGCACTATCGCGTCATTGGCAGGAAGTGAGAATCTGACGAGCAAAATAATAGCGATGCGGGCAGGTACGACTTCGGCTGGAACGGCACCACTCAAGCTAGCGGCTGGACCACTGATGACATCAGCAGAAGCTGGTGCCCTCGAATTTGATAACACAACTGACCGTCCATATTTTACGCAAACCACTGCCACCACCCGAAAAAACATCGCTGCGTATCCGGCAACAGGTGCGACAGGGGATGTGTATTATCGTGATGCGAGCGGTAACTTCGCTCCGCTCGCAGCTGCCTCCGATGGAGCCGTGCTGACAGTAGCGGGTGGGTTGCCCAGCTGGGATACGTCTGGTGCGGCGATCAGTGGGATCCAGTATCCTATCGACGATCTTGCCAATTGGACGGCAGATATTGGCTACGATCAAGAACTCAATGGCACCAGCGCATCCCTTCCAAGTGGGTCATGGTCATGGGGGTTTCAGTCTGGTGCAACGTGGACGGAGGGTGGGGGAGCTGGAGTGCTTGCTATGCCCGGAAATACAGACGGCTACTATCGAGGGATTGTGCGATCATTGCCCACCCCGACTGCCTGGACAGTTACTGCAAAGTTAGTACAAGCACTACCTGTTGTTAACTATTCATTGGGCGGATTGATGATTCGAGACTCTTCATCTGGGAGAATGCTGACGTGGAATGTGGATGTGAGCTCAAAGTCGGTCATCGCGCAGTTTTGGAGTAACTTATCCGGTGGTGGATATTCGAGCCAGCCATTTGGGAGTGTCTACTTTGATACTCCTCGATATTTGCGGATCAGCCGTACGTCTACGACCTCATACACTTTTCAGTACTCCGCGGATGGGCTCGGCTGGGTTACCGTATCTACAGGCTACAATCCAACGAGTTACGTAGCCACACCAAATCAAATCGGCCTCGTTGTTCTTAGAACGACAGTGGTACCTGCTGTGATGTCAGTACATTGGTTTAGGGTGAGGTAGTCATGGCAACAATCAATTCTAGCAATCAAGAATACAAGAATAATGCCGATGGCTTCGAGCTCGCTGGCGGGACGACGAAGCGCAAGCTCACGGTGCAGTCGGGTGACGCAACGCTGAATGGCGCTCCAGCTACGCTTTCTTTGGCCGGCAACCTTACTACCTCAGGCGCAAATCCGCTTACATTTACCACCAGTGCAAGCACAAATGTTACCTTGCCGACATCAGGTACACTCGCAACACTGAGCGGTAGTGAGAATCTGACAAATAAAAAACTCGTCTTGCGGGCGGGCACGGCTACAGCCGGAACGGCACCACTCAAGCTCGCATCGGGTTCACTTATGACTTCGGCGGAAGCAGGGGCGATAGAGTTTAATACGAACGCACTACATTTTACCCCTGCGAGTGGCGTACGCAAGACGGTCGCCGCCTACCCAGCCACAGGGGGTGCGACAGGCGATATCTATTATCGTGATGCGAGCGGCAGCTTTACTCCACTTACCATTGGCTCCACTGGTCAAGTCTTGAAGCTCGCAAGTGGGTTACCGAGTTGGGGAGCAACAACCACACCGCAAGTGTATGAATGGAATATCGACAATCCTACTGATGCGCAGTGGGCGAGCAGTCTTGGATATGACGACGAGTTTAGTCTCACGACAAGTGCGATCCATTCACCTTGGAGCTGGATGAACCAGGGAAGCAATACATACTCAGAGTTGTACGGCGCGGCATCTATTACGACGCCAGGCGACCCGGGCAGCAATATCCGCGGCATCACTCGCTCATATCCTTCGCAATCATCATGGGTGGCTACTACAAAGACCATATTGAATAGCCAGTACACGGTCCCGACTTCGTGCGGTATGTTTCTGCGTAATGCCTCTACTGGAAAAATGATTTTATTCTCGATCCAGGGAGGTGGTGTACCAACCATAAGCGTAGATCAGTGGACAAACAACACTACATCGTCCTCTACGCTCGCCAGTATTGGCTATATCGAGACACCCCGTTATCTGCGAATCATTTGCACGTCTACGACGTCCTACTCGTATCAGTGGTCATGTGACGGGGCAGGCTGGTATCCATTCCTGAGCGCTAATAATCACACTGGATTTTTCACGCCTGATCAAATTGGACTATACCTCAATAGAGGTACAACTGCATCGGGCGCAAGTGCTTCATTCCATTGGTTTAGGATCCGCTAATGAAGAAATCTTTGAGGCGTATCTCATGTGTGCTTTTCTGCTGTTGTGCGCTGATAGTGCCAGCATATGTGGCGCGCGGAGCTGAAGAACCTAAGGGTCTACAAATTGCACCGCTTCGCACGCGCTTAGCACAAAAGCCCGGACAAGTATCAACCGGCCAGACTACAGTGACGAATCGCACTAGAGAAGCACTAACTAGTGCTCTTAGTGTTGAGCGTTTTAAGACGACCGACGAGGACTATCATTATGATTTTTCGCAAGGAGAGCACACGGACTGGGTACGGTTAGCTGACTCCACCGTACAGCTAGGCGTGGATGAATTTAAGAACGTTGCATACAGTTTGGCGGTGCCGGCCGACGCCGCACCGGGTGGGTATTACTTTGCTATTTTTGCAGCTGCGACGACAGGAGATGGGGGGACTTCCATCCAGGAGACGCGCCGAGTGGCGTCGCTAATCTACCTCGAGGTTGACGGGGAGTTAGTGCGTAAGGTGAATCTACTGGGTGTCGATGTGCCGTGGTTTACTACAAAGCCTAGCGTGTCTGTCGATAGCCGCCTCGTCAATCAAGGCAATACGCACGTTGAGGCCGTGTTGACTTCAAGCGTCAGCTCTCTCATCGGGTCATCTCAAGAGTCGACAAGTCAGCAAGGGCTCATCCTCCCAGGTACAGTGCGTAAGCTGACAGACACTGCCAAGCTCTCGCAATTTCCGGGTATATATAATGTAGGCATTGAGTATCGGAGCCCCGAAGGTGCCACGCAGAAATTTAATCAGCTCGTTTTGTACTTGCCTGTGTGGTCTTGGTTCGTGTTGGTGTCACCGTTCGTCTTGGCGCTCGTGAGATGGCGGCTACGTCGCAATACCAGCCAAACCCCTAGTCGGTCTGTGGGGCAGCGGTATACACCACCGAAGTGATGTAGTTACCAGCTGGCTTGTTGTTGTCTATCTTCACTCCGTACTTTACGCTCGTCGTGTCGCCTCCAGCGAAGGGCCCGGTAGTGCTCTTGATGAGCACATTGCTGAGGGTTATTCCGATGAAATCGGTGCTGGATCCGTTGACGTTGTAACCCCAGGTATTAGCCAGAAGTGCCGATGGTGATCCGTTCGCACTAGCCGGCAGGGTGGCAGCTCCATTGATCATGTTGGTGCTGGTGAGTGATCGGATGTAGAGACTATAGCCGACCACGTCAGTTGAGGTGACAGTGACAGTATTATCAGCCGTGCCGAGCACTGCACTATCGGTTGGGGTGATCTGGATTGAGACATTTCCGCTGGTGGAAATGGCCAGGCTGGTTTCTGAGCCGTAGGGAACATCGGCACCGTATGTACCTTGGCCATACGGTTGGGCGCGTGCGTGACCGGGCACGAAAAAAGCCGCAATAATAATGAAGGTAGCGACAAGGTTGATCAGATGGGGGACAGCTTTTCGTATTTGCATGAAGTCTGGTATCATTATAACCATGTACGGTTTCAAGACAAAAGCAGGAAGATTCTCAATCTGGGCGATGGCCCTCGTTCTGGCGCTTGCGAGCTTCTTTTCTCTCAATGGAACCGCCCATGCCGCCCAGCTCACGTCACGTAAGTTGACGCTTGGTAGCTCTGTCCCGTCAGCCTCTACTACGTATGCGTTTAGTATGGTGCTGCCTTCAGCTACGGTCGTGAAGTCGGCTGAGGCCGTCATCTGTACGACTGCGAGTGGTACTTGTACGACACCATCTGGCTTCGTCAATAGCTCGGCTACGCTCACCGGTCAGCCAGTTAATCTTGGTGATGCTTCAGGCTGGACGGTGAACTCCTCGACGGCTGGTAAGCTGCGTCTCACGAAGACCGGCAACGTAGCTGCGCCTACTGGCACAACTACGTTCTCATTTAGTTCTGTGACAAATCCAAGCGCAACCAATGCAACGTTCTTCGCACGCATTACTACTTACTCGGATGATGCCTGGACCACACCTATCGATACGGGCAATGTAGCCAGCTCAACGGCTGGACAGATTACCGTGACGGCGAGTGTTGATGAGACATTGACCTTCACGCTCACCAGCGCGACGGTTGCACTCGGCACACTTTCGTCAGTTGCTACCAACAGCGGTACATCTACGATGTCAGCCTCCACAAATGCGACATCGGGCTATTCAATTACGGTGAATGGTACGACACTCACCTCAGGAGCCAACACTATTCCGGCGTTAGCCTCAGCTACCGCTTCATCAATAGGCACGAGTCAGTTTGGTATCAATCTCAAGGACAATGCTACTCCTAATGTCGGGACTGAAGCGAGCGGCGGAACTGGCGCAGCTTCGGTCGCCAACGGGTATGGCACAGCCGACAACTACAAGTTTGTATCTGGTGATGTGGTCGCAGGCGCAACTGCTGCCACAAATGCTACCACCTACGTCGTGAGCTATATTGCTAACATTGGTGGCGCTCAAGCCGCCGGTGCATATTCAACTGTCCTGACCTACATCGCTACTGCTACTTTTTAGCTCTGTGTGATCGTTCAGATTTGAGATGTTACAATAACAGAATGAAGGTAGAGGTATGAAGACGCCATCCAGAATGAGACTGATTGCGTGCCTATTGGCAGCTTTTGTGTCTGCTTCCGCGCTGATCGTGTCCTCACCGCGCGCTCGAGCCGCCGATTCACCGGTGCAGGGGATTCAGATCTCGCCTGTCACGGTAGATCTTAATGCCGAAAAAGCCAATGTCTATATTCTCAAGATCACCGTTACGAATGTTACGGCGGGCGACCTCGTCATCCGTCAGCTCGTGAATGATTTTCGTGCCAAAGACGAGTCAGGTAACGCCGAAGTAATCTTGGACGACAAGGAAATTGATCCAACCTACTCAATGAAGAGTTGGGTGGTGCCGGCGGGTGACATGATGCTCAGAGCCAAAGAAAGTCGTGTCGTGAATGTGGAAGTCCGCATTCCCGCTAATGCTGAAGCCGGTGGACATTATGGAGTGGTGCGCTGGAGTGGCTACGCACCCGGTCAGGAGAATGGCAAGGTATCGATCGCTGCCAGCGTGGGTGTATTGGTTTTGGCTCGAGTAAACGGTGCTACCACTGAGAGTCTGTTGCTCAAAGATTTTCTACTCGAGCAAAACGGTAAGCCAGCTTGGTTTATTGAGAATGGCCCATTCACGCTGGCTGAGCGCATTGAGAATAACGGCAATGTGCACGTCAAACCGACCGGGACTGTCACGGTTAAGGACATGTTTGGCGGTACTGTCGGCACGTCGCAATTGAATGAACCAGCTCGCAACATCCTACCGAATAGCATTCGTCGCTTCTCTCAGGATCTGGGGCAAAAGTGGATGTTTGGTCGTTACACGGCTCAGCTGGATGCCACATATGGCTATGACAATAAAATTCTCACTGGTACGATGAGTTTTTGGGTGATTCCGTATCGATTAATTATCCTCATCTTGGTAGTTCTGGTTCTCTTGGTTTTCTTATTCCGCTTCTTGCTCAAGCGATACAAGGCTAGGATCGTGAAACAGGCGATGACGAAGCGTAAATAATGATACTCGGAGGGTGACATGGCGTTAACTCGCCCGCTGGCATGGCGACATACTCTAGCGCACATTCTCTACGCTTTTTCGGGGCTGATCATTGTGGCTTCGCAGTTGCTACCAGCTTTGCCGGCCCTGGCTGTTTCTAGTGGCGGCTCGCTCGAAGTTACGGCTATCGTGCCTGGCCCACCACCGACTGTGCCGGCAGTCATTCAGGGGCTGATAAATAACGGCACCGTGACGGTGACGCCGATGACTTTGGGCGGTACCTGCGGTGTGGGGCTGACCGTGCGACTCTACGACAATGGAACCGAGGTGGGTCATGCGGAGTGCGGTGCGGATGGGCGATTTGTGATCAACTTCTCGCTGATGTTTGGCCGAAACGATCTGACGGTGCTGAACTTCGACTCTATCAACCAAGCCGGCCCAGACAGTGATACCATTACGATCTTTGTCGTCTCGCTGGCGGGCGAAGCCACGAATGTCTCCGGAGCGTTGGCGCGTCCAGGCATAACGCCTCGATCAGGTGGAACAAGCGGTGACTCGTCGTCTGGAGGAGGAGGGAGCACTGGACCTGACGTGACTCCAACGCCACAGCCTGGCATCCAAGACTACTTTGATCGTGTGCTTCCACTTGGATCTGAGTGGGTACTACTAGGTGGCATGTGTTTGGGTGGACTTTTCTATACTGTTTTTGGAGTTCTCAAGCGACGAGCTAAGTGCGCCCAGAGCTAGCTGAAGTCGCCTACCCTTATTGACCTTTTACCTGTAAACTGGTAGTATTACCGACTGATAAAACAAACCCCCACTACCAGTCAAAGTACCAATGAATGAGGTAATTCTAATACGTAAATTCACTGCCATCCGTGAGCAATCGGCACGCTGGCTAGACACTATCAAGGGACGACTGGACGACTCAATTCGGGGCATGAGTCGGGGGTTTGTCGTAGCTGTACCGCGCGTACAGGCGGCCAAAAAAACAGCAACGAAGTACGCAAAAGACACTGCTCGCACAGTAGACAAGCTCATGCTGCAGACCGGCATTGACCGAGGCGCCGCCGCTATTGCTGTCACGATTACAGTTGTCGCAATGGCTCTAGCGCTCACGACGCAGACTCGTCATAGCTTCCGAGTCTACGCCGACGAGAAGCGCGTGGTCCAGATCTATGTTGATGGCAAGCGTCGTGATGTTGTATCGAGTGCTCCATCGGTTCGAGAGGTACTGGCCGAAAACGGCGTTGTGATCAAGGATAATGACGTGGTCGACCCGGGCATGGATACGGCGATCAATCAGCCAAACTACAACATCAATATTTACCGAGCCACTCCAGCCGTTGTTGTCGACGAGGGCCGCTTCGTACAGGTTGTAACCGGCTACCGATCGGCTCGCAAGATCGCTGCTGCTGCGGGTGTCACGCTCTTTCCGGAGGACACAGCCGAACTCACCCAAGTACAGGATTTTCGCGAATCAAATACCCTTGGCTACAAAGTCGTCGTGACTCGAGCCAAGCCAGTACAGCTCGTCGTGCACGGTGAGCTGATCAGCTTGCGGACCCACCTCGATAAGGTTGGTGAATTGCTCAAGGAGAAGTCGATTGAATACGATGCGGCCGACCTGCAGGGACTCACGGCTGAGACAAAGCTCTCGTCTGGCATGCGTATTATTCTCGCCAAAATCAGCCAGGAGACATTGATCGCCAACGAGCCAATCGCTCCAGGCACTCAGATTACTTATGATGCAGCTCTGCCGGCTGGTACGAGCCAAGTGAGCCGAGCCGGTGTAGCTGGAACCAAGCGAGTCACTTACCTCATTGAGCGACAGGGCGGGGTTGAGACGAAGCGCAGCCTTCTTGCTGAAGAAGTTGTCACGGCGGCCGTCGACCAGATCGTTCTCAAGTCGACCGGTGTCGTGAAGTCTGGCGCCCCATCAGCATCCGCTTGGGCGCAGCTCCGTTTTTGCGAAGCTGGTGGTGATTACACCAAGAATACTGGCAATGGCTATTATGGCGCCTACCAAATGAATATTGGCTTCTGGAAGTCGTACGGCGACAACCCGAACATCCTCCCGAGCCAAGCCAGCGCAGCTTCCCAGGATGCGGCTGCCTTGCGCGCCTACGCTGTGCGTGGAGCGAATCCGTGGCCAGTTTGCGGTCGCTACATCCGATAATGAAAATCCCGCAGCTCATACATTTACTAAAAACTTATGACATCACGCCAGACAAGTCGAAGGGTCAGCACTTTCTGATTGATGAGACAGTTGTGGGCGACATGCTCGAAGTAGCTGGAGTAGGTGAAACCGATACGGTACTTGAGATAGGACCAGGTGTTGGAGTACTCACAGCCGGCCTCGTTCAAAAAGCTGGCCAAGTCTACGCCTATGAGCTGGATGATCAGCTTGCCGATCTTATTACGAGTCAGAACGAATCAAATCTTACGGTTATACGAGGTGATGTCTTGCAGTCACCGTTGCCTCCAGCCGGCGTCACGGACTACAAAGTGGTTGCGAACATCCCATACAACATCACCGGTCTTATCTTGCGCCAATTGGTTGAGGCTAATCCAAAAGCTCGATCGCTCACGCTCCTCGTGCAGAAAGAAGTCGCCGAGCGAGTGAGCGCAAAGCCAGGGCAAATGAGCATTATCGCTGTGGCCGTACAGCTTCACGGCGTACCGAGTATGGTGCGTGAGGTTTCGCCCAAGGCCTTTTGGCCGGCTCCGCGCGTGGATTCAGCCGTGTTGCACATCGAGCTTCGACCCGAGTTGACCGTTGATGTTGAAGAAGCTCTGTTTATGCGGTTAGTGAAGTTTGGCTTCGCTCAAAAGCGCAAGCAGCTCAAGAATACATTGTCGGTTGGGCTCAAAATCACCAGTGCCGAGGTAGAAGAGGCCTTGCTCGCTAGTGACCTCAAAGCTACTGCGCGCGCACAGGAGCTTTCGCTCGAAGAGTGGTCAAAGCTCTACCGACTTCTCCTCTCCAAGCTCACCTAGTACTCGGAATTCACGTATCTCAAAGAGACGAGTATGTAGCCAAGACAAGTAAACTGATTAACTAATTTGAGAATACCATCGATTATCCACAGCTAATATAAATTACAACGTATAGTACATGACTATAGGAGTAATTTACTTCTTTAAGACAAGTTATTATGCTATACTGCAGGTATGAGATACACCATCAAGGACATGAGAGCTCAATTTCCAAATGATGATGCGTGTTTACAATATCTCTTCAATGCTCGCTATGGCGGACTCAAAGCTTGCCCCAACTGTGGGGTAGTTAGTCCTAAGTACTATCGAGTTCGCAAGCGAATGTCTTTCGTATGTAAAGAATGCCGTTTTCAGATATATCCACTAGTCGGAACGATCTTCGAAAAAACCACCACGCCACTAACCGATTGGTTTCATGCACTCTACCTGTTCTCCGTATCCAAGAACGGGGTAAGTGCTAAAGAAATTGAAAGGCAAGTGGGCGTATCATACAAAACCGCACACCGTATAGCTAAGATGATACGTATTCTTATGCACGAAAGCGGCAAACTTGGTTTTTTAGGTACACCGATTGAAGTAGACGAAGCCTACATAGGCGGCAGAAAGAAGCAGTCTAGCGGAGATCGCAAAACACCAGTCATGGCTGCCTTGGAAGTTGGTGGCCATGTACGGACAGCTGTGGTTCCAAGAGCTAACTCAGAAACAGCAGTACCTTTTCTTGAAAGTAATGTCCGCGTAGGCTCAATGTTGCATACCGACGAAAGTAAGATCTACAAACATTTAAGAGTAAGGGTAATTTTTGATCATGAGTCCGTCCGGCACATTGCAAAGGAGTTTGTTAAGAATGGGATTACGACGAACCACGTCGAGAGCTTTTTCGGCCAGTTGAAGCGTTCTTTGGACGGGACTTACCACTCAGTTTCGCCTTACTACTTGCATTCGTACGTTTCAGAATTTGCCTTTCGTTATAATCATCGTCACGAAAAGATTTTTCAGCTCCTTTTGGCAAAGGCAGGGCCGCGAGCTTAATAAGGTCTAGAAATTTCTTTTTTCCCATACAAACTAGTATACAGCTCCGTCAGAATGAAGCATACATTTGTATGCGATTTGAAATTATTATTGCCCCCAAGGGCGGGGGTAAGAATGCGCTTGTGCCAATCTGTTAAATCAGGAATATACTGGTACCTATCTTTAAATAATACGGTGTAGGAGGGTTTGGCAAAATGAAACTAACTCAAATTCCAAAAATAACTTATAAACAAAGAACAATACTAGATCTCATATATACTCATAGATTCTTAACCAGAATACAAATTCAAACAATGCTAAAACATAAAGATAAAAAGACTATTAACATGTGGCTTAAAGACTTACGAGAAAAAGAATACATCAATTGGATATATAACAAAGATCACTTTGCTGAGAAAACTAAACCAGCTATATACTATCTTGGCATTAACGGCATCCGCCATATGCAGAACATGGATTTCCATCCACACGACGAACTGAGAAAGCGCTACCGAGAACGCGAACGTAGCCAAGGCTTTATTGATCGCAGTCTAGTTATAGCAGATGTCTGCCTAGATCTTGATGACAAACGAAACGGCAGCTACTACATGACAACACGATACTACTACGAAACTGAGGCTGATTACCGCAGTGAGATGCGTTACCATTTCTTGAGCGATAACGAGTTAATTCATCCTGATCTGTGTATTGCCCAGTCTGAGGGTGATACCGACGACAGCATCGGTGATCCAGACACTACTGTAGCTAGCTACTTACTAGAGATCTTTGATCCTACCTTGCCGAGGTATCGACTCCGCAACAAACTGAAGAAATATGTAGAATACTTAGAGGAAGAATTAGACGAGTGGGATGAACAAACGGGCGATCCAAGACCAACCTTCTTACTAGTCTGTGCTACCCTCACTGATCTGATTTATGCTAAACGCAGAACCAGAGGACTGATGGCAGAAATCTGGGAGTATGATGATGAGTATAGGCCGCATATACGGTTCACGACTGTCGAGATGCTAAGAGAGTATGGGTTGCTTGCTGAGACAATTTGGGAGAAGACTTAATTAGCTTGGCGCTTCAATCCAAAGCTTAAATTCAAACCAGTAGCTGGAGGTAACTTGACAAATGTATATACTTTTGTATATACTTGTTATGGAGGAAGATAATTATGAAATCAACAACAACTGTTAAAAAATGGGGTAATAGCTTGGCGGTCCGCCTACCAAAAACTATTGCCGAGGATCTAAACCTTAAAGACGCAAGCCAACTAACTATTATCAGTAATGGAAAAACAGCCGTTATTACTCCACTACTAGATAATCAGTCATCACTTGATGCGCTGGTCGGAATTATCACTCCCGAGAATTGCCATACACCAGAAGATTGGGGCAAGCCAGTAGGTAGTGAACTATGGTAGTATACGCACCTGATCGCGGCGACATAATATGGCTGAACTTCACTCCCCAAACTGGGCATGAGCAGGCCGGACACCGTCCAGCACTTGTACTATCACCAAAGTCATATAATCAAAAGACCGGATTACTCTTAGCCTGTCCGATCACTTCTAAAATTAAGCATTATCCATTTGAAGTTGTTGTTTCTGGTCCCCAACTGCAAGGAGCTGTGCTAGCGGACCAAATAAAAAGTCTAGATTGGCGAGAAAGACAAGCAACATATATAGCCCCTTGCTCGCCCAGTGTCCTGAAGCAGGTTATGCAACTTGTTGCCACATTGATTAATGGTTAATGTTCTGTACTTCATACCGTTTCTGCCAACCACCACACATCTTACCTAAAGTTAGCAGTTGTTTCATACCGTTTTCGGTCCGTTTAGTATTCAAAAAACCAATCGTATGAGCTACCGTTAAAAGTTTACGTAGTACTTCCAACTCAACATTGAGTTCGAACAATAGATTCGCTTTACGTCGAGGTAACCGAGCACTTCGAGCACTGACAATAAGGCGTAAACATTGCAACGCACTGTTACTGATAGCCTGAACGATAACCATTCTTTGGCTCTTAGGGAAGGTATTAAGAATTGGGAACAACCAAGCCAAGAAATCTACCATATAGGTATACATCAGCAGATCATCGGGGGCGGTAGTATGTTTGGCTTTAGGTTGGGTCATAGCGAGTTAGGTTGTTTAGTAGCAATTCCAAAGCTGCCCTGGCGTGCCGCATGGCGGCAGCCAAGGTGAGGGAGCAAGGATTTAAGCACCAAGCATTCAAGCGGTAAGCTCTAAGCGACAGGTATTACAAGGCAGCTCGGAAGCCGATACCCGGATGGGAATCGGACGGCGTAGCGACCAGATCGAGCGTAAACGCCCCCGAATCCGGGCCAACGGCCCAGGTGCCTCCGCGAAAGAAGGCGACCACCGCGGGTGAACCGGACGAGAAGCCCGAGACCAGGAGGCCAACCCCTTGAGCTACGCCCCAGCTGGCTGCGCCTGGGTTATGGACTGCCGGGTTAGTATAGTTAAGGGTGCCCCAGTTGTCAGGAACATCTAAGCCAAAGCCTGAATCGAAATTATATTCAAGTGGCCCACCATTTCCACCAAAGCTCGGTAGGTCGCCTTGAGTTTCAGTACCACTGGTCCAGTGGCCAACATTGCCAACCAAATCCCAGAGGACTGAGCCATTACTGAGAGTAAGGGTTCGTTTTTGGGTGCTAGGGTCTGCACCACAAACTGTATTAACGCCTGCCGTGACCGTACCGTAGCAAGCCTCGGTGTCGTTGGCACTAGATTCTAGTGGAAAGTTAGGGGTATTGTCGTTATGGCCTGAGGCTAGGACCTTGCCAGCCGTGCCAGGCGCGTTACCACAGTTACTACCATCGGCATCACACCAGTTGGCTGGTTGGGTTAGGATATTGTGAGCAATAGTCATCCATTCGTTTTCGGTGAGCAGGTGGGCACCAGTTCCAGCGGTTTGGCTGGCGGTAATGGCATCAGTTTGAGATATGTTGGTCCAGGGCTGGTCGGTAGCGGTAGAGACAGCCGTGCCACCAGTGTAGGAATTACTGAGGAAGCTACCATCGCCGTTGATGTCGTTACTACTAGCTACCGTACCGCCACTGTTTTTAGCCGTGTACTTCATGACACAGAAGTCAGTAGTACTGTAGGCTGGGTTACCAGGGACGACTATCCAGTTGGTTGGACAGGTTATGGATGCTTGGTTGCCACCACTGTTACCACCGCCTTGGTTATTGCCGGATTGGCTAGTGGGATCACAGTCTGGATTGGTTGTTTGAGCAAAGGCAGCAGTGGGAGCTAGGATGAAGGCTAAAGCTAGACCAGCTAGGAGTAGGAGACTAAGGCTACCGCCTCGGTAACGGTAATTGGTGTTAGTGTTAGTGTTAGTGTTAGTTTTAAGGTAGATAATTAGTATAGTGGCAATAAGTAGTAGACTACTGGCAAGAGCAGTATAGAGTATAGTGTTACTGCCAGTGTCTGCTAGGTTACATAGTTCTTGCATAGTTTTATTTAGTTCCTTACGTCCTTATTGTTAATTCTGTATTGTTAATACTTTATGTTAATGGGAATATACGCTTGTGCCTGCTTGGTTTATGACTAAAACGTTAATTTGCTTAACTCTTTCATTGCAATAATTATACCATGGTTAGGCACAAGCGTAATTACTCTGTAAGTTTAACCCCCCCGGAGGTTTGTGCAAGACTGTTTTTTGAAGAGATGTTTGTACGGTCGGT